>OAVV01000610.1_pt1 | contig 27199 bp, 15 predicted proteins | sample 1501401 | NCBI WGS metagenome assembly OAVV01 (sample SAMEA2580098, study PRJEB22360) | human gut metagenome | biome: human gut; feature: human-associated habitat; material: faeces | place: Denmark | collected 2008/2010 | reverse complement strand
CGGAGCATAACCGAAGCCGGTTTATCGTCAAAAGAATCTTCGGGGAGGAGTTCGTCGTTATCAAACGCGACCGAAGATATAGTTCAAATTATTCAATTTCCCTGTTTTGAGTTCTTCAATCTTTGGTCATACATTGTTAAACAATTGAATTGATTTTGGAGTATCAAGCATGAAGTAAGACAGAGCTTTTATTGGTTTTAGAAACCGTTTATGACGTTCCGTCCCCATGCATTGCATCTTAAAGCTGAACTGTTCGTGAAGTCGAGTAGAGTCCATGTCCGCGACGATGGTTTTACAAGATGTAATTTTCACTTAAAGTTTTTTATTATGGTTTCCAGAGGTATCGATATCAGCAAGAGCAGTTTCGTAGCGGCTTATCCATCAACGAACGGCAACCCTACTAAGACTTTCCCTAACACAACCGCGAGAATGCGTGAGCTCATCGGTACGCTTGCTGTCGCTGAGCATCATTGCGTTATGGAAGCTACCAGCAATTACGGCTGCTGCTGTACCTGCTACATCAGAACGGTATTGCCGTCAGTTTTGCCCCCCCCAAAAAGCAGATCAAGCATTTTTCCCGAATGATGATGCCCGTTACCAAAACCGACGAAAAAGACGCCTACATGATCGCCATGTACGGGGAGAAGATGAATCCTCCCATCTACAAAATGCCCTCGCAGGCTACAATACGGATCCTTACCACCGAAGGGTTTACCTACTTTGACAATGCAAAGCAACTATCCCGCTTCATCGGAATATGTCCAACCTATCAACAATCAAGAACATCCGTAAATATCAGAGAACATATCAACCGGAATGACGATGAACGTCTGCGATCTTTACTCTATATTGCCTTTTGGACTGCCTTGCGTTACAATAGTCGGGAGTGTTATATCCGATTAAAGGCAAATGAAAAACCATTCAAAGTAGCTCTGATTGCTGTGACTAACAAACTCGTCAGGCCTGTTCTTACCATTACTACAATCAACTCAATATATCGATGGATTTGTCCCGGCTAAAAAATAATCTTCGGTTCTTTTTTTATCTTTTTACTTAATTATTTGCTTTTTAATACATTTCCTCATAAATATTCGTTGGCTTTGCCTGCTTCCACTTGGAAAATACGAATTTTGAAGAATTGAAGATTTATCTTAACTTTCGAAAAAATTTCATGCGACGTGCGATTTATTCCCTCCATCCTCCGGTCGTTTCCGTTCAATGTCATGTTGTACTTCGTCGGATTCTTATCTCCGCCGCTCCCCGCCGCTGCCGCCTCCTATGACCGAATCCAGACCCTCTCGATGGACGAAGGACTCCCGCACAGCGACGTAAATGCGATTACGCAAGATCGTGACGGCTATCTTTGGTTCGCGACATTCAGCGGGCTGAGTAAATACGACGGATACAGACTCCAAACCTTTCGGACCGACAATTCCGACCTCACCAGCGACCGGATACTCTGCCTATTCGTCGCCCGGGATTCGTCCCTTTATATCGGAACCGAATCCGGAGGGCTGAACCGTTACGATCCGGTGTCCGAAACGATATTTCCGGTCGCCGAAGAGCCGACAACCTCTGCAGACCAGGTGATCAACAACATTTTCGAAGATCGAAAAGGTACCGTATGGGTCTGTCGAAACGACGGATTGGGATACCTCACACTCCGAGGAGCAACCACTTATCTGCATGTCAAGAACCGATGGAGAGGATTCTACATACAGTGCGGAACCGCCTTGGATTCTTGCAGACTGCTACTGTCAACCGATGCCGGCCCCGTCATCTATAACCCCGAAACCGAGGAGATACAAAATATCCTCCGGGATGAAATCAAAACCCGCTGTTTCTCGATGCAGTCTTTCGCAGACGGCAAAATCGCGCTTTCCGGAGGATGGGGCGTTCGGATCTATGATCCGAAAACCGACGACCTACAGAGAATCTGCGACTTCTCATCCCGGGTCACGACGCAGGACAATCACGGAAACATCTGGGTCGGAAGTTTCAACCGGGGACTGTACAAATACGACCGGAATGGTATTAAGATTGTTCACTACCACCCCAAACTCCCCATTCCTCATGCCGTCAACTCCTTTGAGATCAGCGCACTGTTCGAGGATCGTTCCGGGGTGCTTTGGATCGGAACGATCGGCGGCGGCTTGAGTAGGCTCAATGTCGTCGAAAAACATATCGAATGCTATACCGAAGCGCAGGGCTTGTGTGAAAATCGGATCATCACGTTCCTCGAAGCCCGCGACGGAATACTTTGGGTCAGCACACATGGCGGCATCAATCTGTTTAATCGAAGTTCCGCAACTTTCCGGGAGCTGCGCATAAATGGATTGCCGAGCATCCAATTTGCAACCGTATCAGCCTTCTTTATGGCCGAAAACGGCGACATCTGGCTCGGAACGTGGGACAAAGGATTGTGGGTCATCGACAGCCGGGATATCGACCGGGCGATACAGACCGGTCAGGTCCGGGCCCGACAACTCAAACATCCGGTCATCGACGGGGAATTGTCCGTGTTCCGAATCGTTGAAGATCGCGACAGACACCTGTGGATCAGCTCGAACCGGGGATGTTTCGAATACATTCCATCCCACGGGGATTTCAAAACCGGGCAGTGGATCAACTATACCCACAACGGAGATGATCCCAATTCGTTATGCTCCAATTTCACGACGGACATCTACCCCGATACCGTCACCGACAATAAGACCATCTGGATCGGAACCCGCTCGGGGCTGAACCGAATCGTATTCGATGCCGACGGCAAGGCGAACTGCCAGCGAATCGAACTCGCCGCTACGAACGCCCGTGAACGGAAGGTGTGTAGTTCCGATGCCTTCATCTCGACGATTCACTGTGACCGGAAAGAGGGGGGGGGTCTTTGGATCGCAACGATCGGCGAAGGTCTCTTCCTTATGACCGAAGGTCGTTGCGGCGGGAAAACGCCCCGTTTCAGCTGTTTCGACACATCCAACTCCCGGTTCTTCAATAACGAACTGGAGAGCCTGCAGGAGGACGACCACGGAGCCTTCTGGATCGGCGGCTACGGAATCACCCGCTTCGATCCCCGGGATCACTCGATCCGGCATTTTACGGTAAAGGACCAATTGCAGAGCAACTCCTTCAAAATCTGGGCATCGTACAGACTCCGCAACGGCGAGATGGTTTTCGGAGGCGTAAAGGGGTTCAACATTTTCCATCCGGACAGCATCACCGACAACGACATCCGCCCGCGCACGGCCATCTCCCGGCTTAAGATTCGGAATCAGACCGTCTCGGCCGGAGATTCCGTTTGCGGACGCGTCGTCCTGCCGCGCGCCATCAACCGGCTCAACAAACTCGACCTCTCCTACAACTGCAACAACCTCACCTTCGAATTTTCGGCCTTCGCCTACGTCGATCCCAAGTACAATACCTATAAATATAGAATGGAGAATTTCGACACCGACTGGAACTACACCAGCGGACTGTCGCCTCAAGCCGTCTATACCAACTTGCGCCCGGGCAGCTACCGGCTGGTCGTATATGCCTCGAACGAAGACGGATACTGGTCTCAGGCCCCTGCGGTGCTCGAAATCACGATACGTCCGCCCGTCTATGCCACACGCTTGGCCTGGCTTTGCTACATTGCGCTAACCATCCTTTTTCTCTACAGATGGCACCGCCGTTCACTGCGAAAACTACAGGAGCGCCACCAGATAGAGCTCGAACGCAACAAATACTATGAAGAGCAGAAGAGCAGCGCCAACATGCTACAGTTCTATACCGATATCGCCCACGAGCTCAAGACGCCGCTCTCGCTGATTACAGCCCCGGTCGAAGAGCTGCTCTTGAATCCGCATATCGGGAAAACGACGCGCAACAGACTGGAACTCGTCAACCGCAATGCGGGGGCATTGAAGACCCTGCTGGAACAAATCCTCGACTTGCGCAAATACGAAAGCCACAAAATGGAACTCGCGGCTGTGCAAACCGATGCGTCGGAATTCCTCCGCGGTATAGCCGAACTGTTCAAGCCGTTGGCCGACCAACTTCAGATACAGTTCTCGCAGGAGATTCCGAACGATCCGCTCATACTCTGGATCGATCGTCGGAAAATGGAGATCGTTATCGCTAATTTGCTCTACAACGCATTCAAATACAGTCGGAAAAGTTCAGGGAAAGTGAATCTCGTCTGTGAAGAGCAACAGCTGTCGGTAACCATTTCGGTGGAAGATAATGGAATCGGAATAGCCCGGGATGAACAGTCCCGGATCTTCGAACGTTTTTACCAGGCTCGAAACAACAACTCGCCGCAAAAAAGCATCGGCATCGGACTCTCCCTGGTCAAGCATATCGTTACTCTGCATCATGGAGAAATTGAAGTCGCATCCGAATTGAACGTCGGTTCGCTCTTCCGGGTCCGGATCCCGAAGGGATGTGCGCACCTCGCTCCCGAACAGATCAAAGATTCCGACAAGGTCCCGGGTCGGCCATTTCAGAATCTCCCGATAGGGATGGATTCCGCGCTGTCGGACTTCGGTGACGATCAATTCGAATCGGAGATGGCGGCGGAAACCGCAATCGGGAACGATCGTGGAATGCAGTGCGGGCTCCTGGAAGAAAATACGCGCCACGGAGCAGCTGCATCTGATGGAAAAAGAGTTTCGATTCTCGTGGCCGAGGACAATACCGCCTTGCGGGATTATCTTCGAAGCGCGCTGGAGAACCGATACAACGTCTCGACGGCACGAAATGGAGAGGAGGCTTATTGTCAGGCAATCAATGAACAGCCCGATCTGGTGCTTACAGACATCGTCATGCCGGGAATGTCGGGAATCGAACTTTGCCGCAAAATCAAGGAGAATTCCCGGACTTCGGCAATCGGGGTCATTCTACTTACGGCCCACAATCTGCAGAACTACGAAGTATCCGGATACCGTGTCGGAGCCGACGCTTATGTAGCAAAACCGTTCTCCCTTGAAGTGCTCTTCTCCCGTATCGACAACCTTGTTGCCCGACAGAATAAAATCCACAAAAACAGTCAACCTATAAAGGAGATTCCCATTTCAGAAGTCGCTGTGGAGAAATCCGAAGATCTCTTCCTTGTCAAATGTACCGAAACCATCGAGACCGAAATAGCCGATCCGCGATTTGACGTCCTACAGCTTTGCCGCAAAATCGGCGTGTCACGATCGCAGCTCTACCGGCGTATTCTTGCCCTCACGGGGTTGACGCCCATACAATTCATTCGCAGCATCCGGCTAAAGCACGCTGCATCATTCCTTGCCCAAGACGGAACACTTCCTGTCAATGAGGTAATGTATCGCGTAGGGTACACCAATCTCAGCCACTTCGCCAAAATCTTCCATGAGGAATTCGGACTCTACCCCAAGGAGTTCGCCCTCCGGAACCGGAGCAAAACGGGAAAAGTGGACTCCGCGTCGGAAATCTTCTCCAAAAACGAGCCCGAGACGCAGAAATGACCCCGGACGATTTTCTCAAATAAATTAAAAAATACTTTTCCCGTCATCCGTGTATTTTGAGACATTTGCGTTGATTTTTTAGGTTTTTAATAGTTTCCTTTGCATCAGCTGCACCAAATGCGGCAATTTGAAAACCTAAACTAAATCAACGCAAATGAATCATTTTCTCTCTCCATGCTCTATCCGCCGGGGTCGGATCATCCGATCCGCCTCCTTTGGGCCCGGAAGTCTCACCGGGCAGCATCCGAATATTCCGAGGAATACATATCTTGAGAATATGATTCCATGATTCGGACAGGGATGCCGGAATTCTTCATGCAAGAAAGCACTCCGGATTCCCTGACCGAAAAAATACCTACATTCCAAAAACTGCGAACCATGAAACAGCTATTCTTTCATCTCGTGCCGGTTCTTGCCTTTGGGTTGGTACTGGCTGCTTGTGACAACGATTCGGACGAGTGGACACAACCTTACGAATTCGCTTGGAGCTACGGCGCGGAATCACAATTCAGCGTCGGGAAACCCGCTACATTTACGGACCTTTCGCTCGGGGTCGAAACCCGCGAGTGGAGTTTCGAAGACGCAACACCTGCGACCTCCACGGATCCCGAACCGAGCGTCGTATTCAATTCGAAAGGCATAAAGACGGTAACCCTTACAATCCATTTTCTCAACGGTCAGGTGCAGTCCGAATCGTTCGACATTGAGGTATTTTACCCGCTTTCGGCTCGGATCAAAGCCTTGGAACTTACACCGAAAGGCTGTATTCGGCTCGATACCCCCGTCTCGTTCGGCCTTACCGAAGTCGAGGGTAATCCGACATCCTACCAATGGACATTCGAAGGCGGTACGCCTTCCTCGTCGACTGATCCCGCCCCAGTGGTCACCTGGACTTCGGCCAACAAAAACGGAGCCCGAATCTCCTGCAGACTCACTCGGGCCGACGACGGAATGACAACTACCGTCGAACAGACTTTTATTGTCGGAAACTATCCAATGCTGCACCCCATTCCCGAGAAGGATTATGATCCCTGGCGGTTCGAACTTTCGTCCATTGGAAAATGGACGCTCTGGAACACGACCACTTCCGCGGATGATCTGACGACTAACACCTCCATCGTCAGCGGCGGGGCCGATGGCTCGAAGCAGGCCCTCAAGGTAACGCTCAAACCGGGAGTCATCTATCAGTTGTTCACGCGAGACAACTGGGTTTGCAACGCCCAACTCGTTGCCGGACAAAAATATGAAGTCTCCTTCTGGCAGAAAACGGATGCCGCGGAGGGTTCGCTTATCGTCTTGACGGGCATCTATAACAATCTGCCCTCCTGGTCTTGGAATGAATACCTCCAGGTACTTGCGAGTGACCACTGGAGCATCTACTTCCCCGATATTCCTTTCGAGGAACAGGTGGAAGAGATGTTCGGAATTTGGAGTAATATCGAATATCCGCTTACCGAAACGATCACACTCCCGGCATCTCCGGAGCTGATGCCTTCCGCAGAGTGGAAACAGGTCCGGTTCGAATTCACGGCCACTAGCGCCAAATACGAATCGTTGCTGAACACCTATCCCCAATTCGCTCTTCTGTCAGCCGGCTCCGCTGATGTAAACTGGTATTTGGACGACATACAAATCAATCTTATCGAAGAATAACCCGAATAAACTATTCGCTATGAAACGATTCGTTTTCTTACTGGCCGGCTTGCTGCTCATTGCTTCGAGTCTCCGGGCCCAGACCTCCGTCAGCGGTACGATTACCTCCCCGGACGGAAAGCCTGTCGCCGGCGCGTCGATAATCATCGAAGGCAGCACCGTCGGTGCCACGTCCGATGCCAAGGGTTTCTATCGGATCAAAGTCCGTTCATCCAAAGATATTCTCGTCTTCAACTTCCTCGGGTACCGGGAGGTTCGCGAATCCGTCGGGCAGCGATCCCTGATCGATGTCGTACTCTCACCCTCCGACCTTCAGATAGACGACGTCGTTGTAGTCGGTTACGGTGCCCTACGGAAAAAGGACATGACCGGAGCTGTTGCCTCGATCAAGGCCGATGCCTTCGAAAACCGGGTACTTTTCTCCGTTGACGACGCTTTAGCCGGCGGAGTGGCCGGTCTGATGGTCAACTCCTCATCCGGAAAACCCGGCTCGGAGTCGAGCATGCTTATCCGCGGTGCAAACTCCCTGACCGGCTCCACTGCCCCGCTGATTGTCCTTGACGGATTCCCGCTCTTCGATGTCAGCACCTCCACCGGGGGTGGCATAGACGGATATGACACCGGCATGTCCTCGCTCTCGATGATAAACCCCGACGATATCGCTTCGATCGAAGTGCTAAAAGACGCCTCGGCAACGGCAATATATGGTAACCGCGGAGCCAACGGAGTCATTCTCATTACCACCAAACGAGGCCGGGGCGACAGCGGAAAGATCCAATACAACACCTACTTCGGATTTCAACAGATGAATAAGCGGTATGACATGATGGATTTTCGCCAGTACGCCGCCTATCAGGTTGATCGAAACTCCTCGAACAACCACCTGTTCACGGACCCTATCACCATGCAACCCCGCACAATCGGAGACGTACAGTCGCGGGACTGGCAGGATGAAATCTTTCGTACCGGATTTATTCAAAACCATTCGCTATCTATTTCACACTCTACTGAAAAAACGAGTATGTTCGTCTCCGGTTCCTACATGCAGAACAAATCGGTCCTCATCGCCACGAATTGGCAGAAACTCACGGCTAAAGCTACGATCGACCACCGATTCACGGATTTTATACGCACGGGTGTCGATATCGGCTATAACCGAATCGTCGACGACGGAGTGCCGACCGGCGGCGAAGGCACGTCCCAGGTTGCAGGCGTCATCACTTCGGCCCTGACGGCTCTTCCTTTCGAATTCGACGAAACGACTCAGGCCTATTTCCGCCGTGCAGGCGTCTCGCAGTCCTCGCTCGACTCTTATATCGACAACTATCACGGGAATCCGGTCAACATCGCCAATGAGACCGAACTCACCAAACGCATCAACCGAATGATGCTCAATGCCTATGTCGAGGCCGACATCCTTAAGAATCTGACCTTGCGCATCACGGCAGGATATGACAGTTATTCGCTCAAAGACCGCCAGTTCTATCCCACCTCGACGCCCCGCGGCTACTTTTACAAGGGGCAGGGTATCATCGGCAGTTCTGAATCCGGAAGTTGGATCAACGAAAACACGCTCACCTGGAAGCCCGTATTCGGGAAACACCGTCTCAATGTCCTCGTCGGCATGACTGAACAAGGATACACGAACTTCTACGATCGCAGCGAAACCACTCAATACGAATACGAGGATCTCGGATCGAATAATGCCCAGATGGCTAAAGTTTTCAACGTCTACTCCAGCAAGGAGCAGGTCCGGTATGTCTCGCTCATCGGTCGAATTAACTACTCATACGACAACCGTTACATTGCCACTTTCACCCTCCGCCGCGATGCTACCTCGCGCTTCATCAACGACAAGTGGGGTACGTTTCTCTCCGGTGCATTAGCCTGGAACATCGACAGCGAAAGATTCATGCAGAATCAAAATACCGTCAGCGCCCTCAAACTGCGTCTGAGTCTGGGCGAGGTTGGCAACTCAAATGTCCCCACCTCGGGCTCCTACTCGCAGCTCTACGGAACGAACTACTCCTTCGGAACCATTGAGACCATCGGGCAGTCTTCTTTGTCTATTGCTAATGAAAACCTCTCCTGGGAGACCACTCGCGAAGTGAACGCAGGATTGGAGGTCGGGTTATGGAACGACCGGCTGAAATTCACGGCAGACTTCTATGACAAGGTTACCCGGGACCTGTTGCTTGAGGCTCCCGTTGTTAACATCGTCGGATTCGACAAGGCATGGCAGAATATCGGCAAAATGCGCAACCGCGGTATCGAGTTGAGCCTGAACGCCCAGTTGATCAACCACAAGAATTTCAAATGGAATTTCTTCGCCAACTTCGCCCGCAACAAGACCAAAATTCTTGAACTCGGCCAGGGCGGAGCCCCGATCCTGCTGGGTGTCACTTGTCTGAGCGGTCAGAATGCCGTCATCCTGCAAGAGGGCGGAGAGATCGGAGACATATACGGATACGTCACCAAAGGTGTCTATGGACTAAATGATTTCGAAATCGACGGAATAACGCCGAAGCCTGATGTCGCCGTCGAAACCGGAGCCGAAAAACCCGGGGCCATGCGCTTCGCCGACCTGTACAAGGACGAAAAGATTACATCCGACGACCGGACCGTAATCGGAAACTCGACACCCGATTTCTTCGGAGCCTTCGGCACGAACTTCACCTGGAAGAACCTCGACCTCAACCTCTCGTTCCAATATTCATACGGAGGCAACGTCTACAACGCAAACTACAATCAGCTCGCAGCGTTCACCGGAACCACGAACAACCAAATGGCATTCTTCGAGGAGCGTTGGTCGCCCCGGAACCTTGCAAGCACGCAATACTCCACGATGACGAACGGAGCGGTCTGCTCGGCATTCGTCGAAGATGCCTCGTTTCTGCGGCTCCGCTCTGCACGGATCAGCTACACCTGTCCGCGCAAATGGTTCGGCCCTAACAGCCACATCGGCTCGATCAAGTTCTATATCGCCGGAGAAAACCTCTTCGTCCTCACTCGATACTCGGGCTACGACCCCGAGGTGTACTCCAACCAAGGTTCCAGCAGCATGAGCAATATCCTCACGTCGGGCTTCGACTACGGCTGCTTCCCCCGCCCGCGCACCTTCACCGCAGGTATTAACATTCTGTTCCAGTAAAACGATCTCCATCATGAAAAAGTTCATCACCTCCGCATACTCGCGACTCGGCCGCTTTGTCGTTATCGCGGTTGCAGGCTGTATCTTCTCGGCGTGCAGCGACTTCCTCGATGTCCCCCTCGAAAGTACCGTGGCGACCTCCAACTTTTACAAGACTGCCGAAGAGTTCGACATGGGACTCACGGGCGTTTATAACATGCTGCTCTCGGCCGAATGGGCCAATGGCGACCGATACGGGTCCTATTTTCAGGGTTTCCTCATCCTTGGGCGCGTCGGAACCGATGAGATGATCATTCCGACCAACATCGACGGAAACGAGACAGAACTCTGCAACTACACCTACACCCCTTCGCATCGCTACATCTCCCGAACATGGTATGTCCAGTATCGCGGGATACAACGCGCCTGCGTTATCATAGACCGTCTGACTGACACCGATATCGGCAATGAAAGCGAGAAGAAACGGATTCTCGGCGAAGCCTATTTCCTGCGGGCCTTCTACTACTTCCATCTGGTAAGGCTTTTCGGTGAGGTGCCGATCATCAACCACGAAGTTACCGATCTCACAATGGTGCAGACTGAAAAGTCTTCCGTGGCCCAAGTCTACGAACAAATCGTCAGTGATCTGAAACTAGCCATCGGGAACCTTCCGGTGTCGAATGCGAACGGCCGGGCTCACTACTACGCAGCCAAAGCCCTGCTCGGCAAGGTCTATTTGCAAATGGCCGGCGAACCTTTGGAAGACTCCGAAGCTGCGGCTTTAGCCGAAGTCGAACTCAACGAGGTTATCCAGAGCGGTCGTTTTGAGCTCGTGAAGGATTATTTCAGTCTGTTCGATGCGTCGAACGAATACAGTTCCGAATACCTATTCGATGTCGAGTTTGCCAACAACGGTACAACCACCTACGGAGGCCAGGTCGGAACTATCGATGGTGTTCAGACCCCCAATAACCTCTACTGGTCTGCGGTATGGAGTACCCAGGAGTTCTATGAAACGTACGATCCCGCCGACCTGCGCCGCGACAACATCGCTCGCTTCAAATATGTTTACGACGACAATCAGAATCTCGTCAAGGAGGATCTCAGTTCCGAACCGATCTACTACGCCTACAAGTTCCGCCATGCCCTGACTGAGGAGGGACGGGGGCCGGGATGGGCAAACTGGGCAAATCCGATCAACTTTCCGATCATCCGTTATGCCGACGTGTTGCTGATGTATGCCGAAGCCGTTTGGCGGGCTCACGAAGTTCCTTCGCCCGAAGCGCTCGAATATGTCAACCAGGTGCGACGCCGTGGTTTCGGAGTCGATATCAAGACTCCGAATGAAGCGGTTGATCTGAAGATGATGGACGGCGACAAGTTCGCCGAGGCCCTGCTCGCCGAGCGTAGTTTCGAACTCTGCTTCGAGGGACAGCGCTGGTACGATCTGGTCCGCTTCGGAAAACTTGAGGAAGGCGTGAAGAAACTGGCCAAGTATTCGAGCGTGGCGACCTCCCAGGCGCAGAACTTCCAACCCAAACACGTAATCTTCCCCATTCCGCAGGATGTTATCGACGCCTCGAATGGGAAGATCGAACAGAATCCGCTTTGGAAATAAAACCCGATCCTCCATTCAAATTACGAAACCATGAAAACACATGCATTATACGTCGCTGGTGCCGCTCTGATGATCGCACTGTCGTCCTGTGACCGCGATCTTGACCTCGCGCATGCCTACAACAACGGTTCCAGTTCGAAACCCTACGAATTCGATGCGGATTTCAATCCGGATGATTACACCGATTTTGGAACGTTCGTCGTCGGTGACCGCAACATCTGTTGGCAGGATCCCCACATTCCCCGGTATATGCTCTGGCTTGACGGAAAGATCTCCGTCGGGAAATACGATGATTCGGGACTGTTTACGACCTACTGGTCTGCGGACAATTCCCTGCGACAGGTATCCGCCAGTCCCTGGCTCGATGAGAACGTCAATGCCTTGACCTCCGATATGGAGGTCTTTGGCAAGTGCATCGAACCCGTATCCGGATTTTACGACGGCGGCGCATGGTTCATCGGCGTGCATAAACTCATGGACGGTCGGTTGGCCGGATTCTTCCATGCCGAGAGCCATTGGCCCGGAGTCTCCGCCGCCTATAAGTCCATTGGCGTCACCTATTCCTCGGACAACGGACTGACCTGGGAAACGGGCAGACGGATCCTTTCCGGAACCGACCCCAAACCCGAAAATCCCGCCGGGCAGGGTGAGTCCTACGGCTTGGGAGACGGGTGCGTAGTTTGGAACGACGCGCGCAAAGTCTGGATATGCTACTACTCGGGCTATTGCGATGACCCCGGAAACTACATGATCACGATGGCCTGTTCGGAGGATCCGGCCGGAGCTGCCGGAACCTGGAAAAAATGGGATGGCAAAGCATTCACCGTCGAAGGCTGCAACGGGCAGACACAACTCGGCGGCGCAAACATCAAGATCGCCAATCTCGATACCTATGCCGGCGGAAATCCGTCGGTCATGTGGAACCACTACATAGGCAAATGGGTGATGGTCTATCATTCGTGGAGCCGACGCATTTGTCTTTCGACGAGTGCCGACGGTATTGCGTGGGAGGCCCCTATATCCCTCAATCTGGGTGAGGAGGAGGCCATGTATCCCAACCTGATCAGTGAAGAGGGAGATCAAACCGGGGGACAGGCTGTCCGCATGTATTATGCTGCAGACATGAATGATCTCGGACAACGCAGTCTCGCATGGAGAAAGGTCGTATTTTATTGATGTTTGGAATGTCGATCCGAAAATTCATCATTCTTTCCGCGCTGATCGTTTCCGGATGCGAAATGCATCCGGAAACGATTGCCATCGACTTCGATTCCGGAACGGAGGACTATACGCCTCTTGTACGCAAGATCCTTGCGGAGCATCCAGCCGGTGAGGTCACAATCCGATTCGGAGCGGGGACGTTCGACTTCTATCCCGAACAGGCGGCCGGCAGCTATCTCTGCGTTTCGAACAACGACAACGGCTATAAACGCTGCGCTTTTCTGCTCGAGGAGATGCGACGTGTACGGATCGAAGGGGCTGGAGAAAAAACCCAGTTGAGATTTCACGGCGCAATCGTTCCGTTCCGCGTCGCTCGATGCGAACAGATCGTTTTCGAGGCTTTCACGATCGATTGCGACGCATCGTTCATCTTCGAAGGCCTCGTCGTTGGTAACGATCCTCGTACGCACAGCATCACGCTCCGTCCGCTCGATCCGGAACGTTTCGAGATCCGGAGCGGGGAACCCTGGTTTACGGGCTACGACTGGGCGAGTCCGTTCGGTGAAAATATTTTGTTCGATCCCGGAACCCGTTCGCCCTACTATCAGGCCGAACAGTACGAACACGATCAAAAAAAAACGCTGCAGGCCGAATGGATCGGCGATTCGCTTGTCCGTCTGAGCGGCTACTCGTCTCGGGAGCTGCCTCCTGTGGGAAGCGTCTATACGGATAAAGGCCCCCATTCGACTAACCGCCGCTATCCGGGATTCTCGTTTTACAAGTCGGCCGGTGTTGAAGTCCGGAACGTCACGCTTCACGATTCGGGCGGCATGGCGCTGATCGCCGAGAACTGTCGCGACGTCGTCTGCTCGCAATACCGGGTTGAAGTCCCGCCTCAAAGCGGCCGGATGGTCTCTGCATCGGCCGATGCCACTCATTTCGTCGGATGTTCGGGAAAAATAGTGCTCCGGGCCTGCCGGTTCGAAAGCATGCTCGACGATGCCACGAACATTCACGGTGTTTACATGACGGTTGTGGATCGGTTTTCCGGGAACCGGTTTGGGGCCAGTTTTGGGCACTTTCAGCAGGAGGGTTTCGATTTTGCCGAACAAGGTGATTCGCTCGTCTTCATCGATCGTGCCGATCTGGGGGTACTCGGCTGCGGACGAGTCGAGGAGGTGAACCACGTGAATGAAAACTATTACATCATTCGAACCGGATTCGACCTGAGTGCAATTCCGGACTCGGTGCACATTGCCGTCGGGAACCGCGCGGCCGATGCCGATGTCGAAATATCGGAATGCACGGTTCGTTATAATCGCGCCCGGAGTTTTCTGCTTTCGACTCCGGGCGACGTATGCGTCGAAAACAGTGATCTTTCTTCAATGATGGCCGGAATACGCATTTGCGGTGACGCCAACTACTGGTTCGAATCGGGACGTACGCGCAACGTCGTGATCCGTAACAACCGATTCGGCACGATGGCTACCGGCGGCCGGTCTCCCCAGGCCGTTCTGCAGATCGACCCCGTTATTTCGCATGATGCCCGGAGCGGGGGGACTCCGTATCACGGATGTATCCGTTTCGAAGGAAACCTCGTGGAGTCGTTCGACAACCAGTTGATTTATGCTCTCTCGGTCGATTCGCTCGTCATCAGCAGGAACCGGTTCGTCGATTCCCGCCGGTTTGAGCCCCGGTTCGCCGGTCTCTCGGTCATCGATGCCCAGCACTGCCGCAGCGTCACAGTCCGGAACAATGACTTCTCCGGGTGGAAGGAAAATTCGACAATCAGTCTGGTCGACTGTTCCGAGCATTGTTTGGAGGGTGAAGAGATGCCTCGAATGGTTGAGAATCCTAATCCGTACTTCTATGAAAATTAGTCGATACATCCTCCCGATTCTCGCGACCGCATGGATCGGAAGCGTTTCATCCCGGCCGTTCGGAGATACGCTTCGGATGCGAGATTTCGGTGCGTTGCCCGATTCGGGAGAGGATGCTTCCGAAGCCTTGCGAAAAGCCGTCGCTACCATCGGAAAGCGGGAAATCCCCACCGTATTGTGTTTCGAGTCGGGGCGGTACGATTTCCATGCCCCTGAGGGGCAGGACGACCGGGTGAACATCGTGGCAAGACTCCGCGGCATTCGGGATTTAATAATCGACGGCGGTGGCGCTGAATTCATCGCACACGGGCGTTTGATGCTTTTCTTGGCTGAGGAGTGCGAAAGACTGACGATTCGCAATTTCTCGCTCGACTGGGAACGCCCCTATATCACACAGGCTTCGATCGTTGCTCTTGGGGACGGCCATGTTGACCTGGCTATCGATCGGAAACGTTATCCCTACCACATCGAAAAGGGGCGGATCCGCTTTACGGATGAGACTTGGGAGCGTGAAATCGATCCCGAAAGTTATTCTACGGCTTACGATCCGCAAAGCGGTGCGGTGCTTTACGGTACCCGGGACTGTCCTCTCTCGGACCGCAATGCAGTCTTCCGCGGCGAAGCCCGTGAAATCGCTCCGGACACGGTCCGCTTCTTCGGGACGGTCGACCGTCCCCTGCCGATCGGTACGGAACTCGCTCTTTACCATGGGCGGTATTTGTCCAACGCTATGACGGTGGTGAACTGCAGGAATGTCTGCTTCGAAAAAATCGACCTGCGCCATTCTCCCGGAATGGGCGTTTACGGACTCCGCAGCGAGAACATCCTGCTCAAGGCGGTTTGTACGGTCGTCAATCGTTCCGAAAAGCGTCGGTTCAGCTGTGCTGCCGATGCGTTCCACTTTACCAACTGCCGCGGATTGATCGAACTTGACGGCTGCAACTGCAACGGACAGGGTGACGATGCCTTGAACATACACGGCATCTATGCCCGGATAGTCGCTGTTTCGAAAGACCGGAAACAGATTGAGTTGTTCGGAGTCCGGTTCCCGGCAGAACGGGTGTTCAAAGCCGATGATGAGATCTGGCCGATTGTACGAACGACCGGATCTCGGGGGGCCCGGAACCGCATTGAACGCATTGTCAGGAAAAGCAGCAAGCGGCTTGTTGTCGCCTTGCGTGAGCCGCTCGATAAAACATTCAGGGAAGACGATTTTATCGAAAACGCCTCGTGGTATGCCAACGTATCGATTCACGATTGCTACTTCGGGCGAGCCAACCGCGCCCGCGGCATCTTGCTCACCACTCCCGGAAAGGTTGTCGTACATAACAACCGCTTCATGACGGCCGGAACGGCAATTCTCATCGAAGGAGATACCGACTACTGGTTCGAATCGGGCGCCGTGTGCGACATGGATATCCATGACAACCTTTTCGAGAACTGCGGCACTTCGGCTTCGAACAACGGCGGATCCGGCTGGGGCGAAGCCCTCATCAGCATCACTCCCTCTTTCCGTCCGGCAGACGAAAGCAGCCCGGTCTATCATCGCAATATCCGGATCCGCAACAACCGCATTCTCACTTATGACCGTCCGCTGCTCCACGCCCGATCGGTTGAGGGACTGCAGTTCGTGGCAAACTGTGTCGAACAAACATACGATTTCCCCGCCACAGCCGCACAACGCCAATCATTCTGCCTTGAGGGGTGTCGAAATGTGCGCATCGCCGAGAACCGGTTTATCGGCTACGGCAAACCCGATTTCGAACTGATCCATATGAACCCAAATAATATCTGTCATGAAAAAGCGAAATAAGAAAATCATTGCTGCACTGAGCGCAATCTTCGGGCTGCTTGTCATCGGGGCATTGTGCTGGAGTTTCGTACTCTGTTACAGGACACTCCATCCGCCCCGCCTGACCGATCTCAGCTGGCTCACCCGGCAATATCCTCATACCACAGAATGGCTCGACAGCATCCGCAGCAACGGATTGCTGCATGATATCGTACGGTTGAATGCCGACGGAGAGCGACTCCATGCCCGGTGGCTATGGGCTCCGGAGCCTACCGAAAAGACCGCCGTGCTCTTTCATGGCTATCAGGGTTCGGCGGAAACCATGCTCATGATCGGCTATCTCTTCAACCATGATTTCGGATTCAATGTTCTGATTCCCGATCTGCGCGGTCATGGGCAAAGCGAACCTTCGGCCATCAGCATGGGGTGGACTGAACGAACGGAAGTGGTGGACTGGATCCGAACGGCAGATTCGCTTTTCGGCGGCAATACGCAGATCGTCCTGTACGGCGTTTCGATGGGTGCCGCCACTACGATGATCGCCGCTGCCGAAGAGTCGCTGCCCGCATGTGTCCGCTGTGCCGTGGAGGATTGTGGCTACACTTCAACCCGGGATATCTTTGCCGATTCTTGGGAGAAGCAGTGCCGACTGCCGCTCTTTCCGCTCTTCCATCTATCGGACCTTTGGTGCCGGATCCTCTACGGATGGAGTTTCGCAAAGGCTTCTCCGCTCGATGCCGTGCACCGATGCAGGTTGCCTATGTTGTTCATTCACGGCGACAAGGACTCGGTCGTCCCTGTGGAAATGGTTCACCGGCTGTACGAAGCGAAAATCGGAGACAAGGAACTCTGGATACTTTCCGGCGTCGATCATGGTGCCGCCTATCTCCACGATCCGCAGATATATGCGCAGCGCGTCCGCACATTCGTGGAGCACTGGTTCGAATGCCCCGCCATCCTTGAACAATGAAATGACAATGAAAAAACTGCTGTTCCTTCTTTTTTGCACCGGGCTCGGACTTCCTGTTGCAGGACAACGCTGGCAGATTGATCCGGACGGAGGCATCGTCTGGAGACCCGGAAACGATACGCCCCACAGGGATCATCTCGAAATGACCGGCGAGCAGATCTCGACGGTTCTCCGCTGGGTTGTGGATGACCGAGGAGCCTTTCGCGTCGAACGTTCGCTGATCTTCCCGCTGTTACGTGTCCGTCCCAATGATACGCATGCCAGTCTGATGTGCCGCGTGGCCACGGATATTCCCTCGCTGTTGGCCGTGAATACCTCCGCCTCGGGTTTCAATGCTTCGGCCCTGCAGTTCGAACGGGTCGAAAAGATCGTCATAGACGGTACGGTCCGGGTCTTTAGTCAATGGAGTTTTAATGCCGTGGGGGCCGGATACGAGGAGGTGGAGCATCCGGCTCCGGTCTTGGCCATGGAGCGCACGATCTTTCCTTCGCCGACACAACCCGCCCTCTGTGAACGGTATCTTATCCGCAATATCGGTTCGCAAACGCTGGAGATTTCCATCCCAGAGTTTTCGCAAATCGTGACGACCCCTTCGGAACGAGGCATTACGGGCGGCTACGTCATTCGGGCCGAATTGCTCGATGCCGGAATCCGCATACTGCAGCCCGGAGATTCGACCGTGGTGGATGCCCTCTTCCGGGCTTGTCGAGTCGGAGAGACACTTCCGCCCGCAGATGTCGGAGCCGAACTCCGCTCTCGTAGGGAGTTCGTGTCTGCAATCTCGGACAAACTGGTCCTGGAGACCCCGGATCCGGTAGTCGACACGGAATTCCGCTTTGCCAAGATCCGGGCTGCCGAAAGCATTATCAAGACCCGCGGCGGCTACATGCATGCTCCGGGCGGCGAATGTTACTACGCGGCTATTTGGGCCAACGATCAGGCCGAATACGTCAACCCTTTTTTCCCAATGCTCGGATACGACATCGGGAATCGATCGGCACTCAACGCATTCCGCCACTTCGCCCGTTTCATGAATGCTGAATACCGGCCTATTCCTAGTTCGATCATCGCCGAGGGCGACGACATCTGGAACGGGGCCGGCGATCGAGGCGATGCCGCGATGATCGCATACGGCGCTGCGCGCTACGCCTTGGCCCGCGGGGAACGGAACGAAGCCGAAGAGCTGTGGCCTTTGGTGGAATGGTGTCTCGAATACTGCCGGCGCAAACTCACTCCCGAAGGGGTCGTCGCTTCCGATACCGATGAATTGGAGGGCCGATTCCCTGCCGGCAAGGCCAATCTCTGTACATCGACACTCTATTATGATGCCTTGCGGTCGGCCGTCTATCTCGGACAGGAGCTCGGATGTCCGCGTAAAACGCTGCGAGTTTACAAACGGCAGACTTCGGAGCTCGCTGAGGCGATTGAATGCCATTTCGGCGCCACGGTTGCCGGATACGAAACTTACCGCTATTTCGATGGCTGTACGAAACTCCGCTCGTGGATATGCATGCCGTTGATCGCCGGGTTGCAAAACCGCAGCGAAGGGACTGTTCGGGCGCTGCTCGGAAAAGAGCTGATGACCGAAAACGGCCTCCTCACCGAACAGGGCAGTTCGACCTTCTGGGACCGTTCGACCCTTTATGCTCTGCGGGGAATCTACATCGCCGGGCAGGCCGACCGTGCAACGGAATTCCTCAGTCATTATGCCCGGCGCAGACTCCTGGGCGATCATGTTCCCTATCCGATCGAAGCATGGCCCGAGGGCTCTCAACGCCACTTGGCCGCCGAAAGCGGGCTTTTCTGCCGCGTTATCACCGAGGGATTGTTCGGGATTCGCCCCACCGGGTTCAGGAGCTTCGATCTTACCCCTTCAATGCCTTCCGGATGGAATCGCATGGCGTTGCGGCACATTCGGGCCTTTGAAAACAACTTCGACCTTGTCATCGAGAAACAGCCGGACGGGTTTCTGCGAGTCACGCTTGCGATTTCGGGATGCAATCCCCGAGCTTTCCGGCTTCGACAGGGAGCGTCCCTGCGTATCAAACTTCCATAATTTCCAATATCCTGATGAAAAAACTGCTTCACACCCTGTTGCTGTTTGCTGTCGGGCTCTTTGCAGCCTGTCAGGCCCCGACATCCGGTGGCGATGTCTACTTGAATGATTTCCTTGACGACCTGACTGCACAAACCGACGCAGGACCGGCCATTCGGGCCGCCTTGTCCCATTGTGCCCGGATCCGGGCCGCACGGCTTATTCTTCCGGGTGGAGAACTCCGGATACGACCCGATCTGGCGGTCGAAAAGTACCAGTTCATCAGCAACAACGACGAAGGTTTGAAACGGATTGCCTTTGATTTGGTCGGCCTGCAAGATTTCACCATTGAAGGTGCTGACACGAAACTCCTTTTCACAGGTTTCGTTTCACCGTTCAACCTCGAACGTTGCCGCAACATCACGATCCGCAATCTTTCGATCGACTTTACCCGCACGTTTCACTCCGAAGGTACCGTACGGGCGGCCGGAAACGGATGGCTCGATTTGGAGTTCCCGGACAAATACCGATGCGATCTGACGGACGGATGCTTGCGTTTCCTCGATGACGAAGGTCGTGTCTACCCCTATTCCAGTTTGTTGGAGTTCGATACCCAACGATGCGAACCGGCTTTCCACGTCGACGACTACTGGCTCCCGGCCCATACCATTCCTGCTGAACGGCGTCCTAACGGATGGATTCGGATTTTCCGCAGTGATTTGAAGGCCGCGATCGGGAATACGATGGTCTTCGGGGCCGCCCGACGGCTCAATCCCGGGATCACCGTTTCCGATTCGCAGGGTATTGCAATCCTCGACGTGAAGCTCCATCACTGCGGAGGGATGGGGGTCATCGCACAACGCAGCCGCGACATCGGAATTGAACGGATGGAAGTTGTTCCGGCTCCCGGCAAAAAACGCATGATCAGCATCACGGCCGACGCCACGCATTTCTCCAATTGCGGGGGACAGATCCGTCTAATCGACTGTACGTTCGAAAATCAGAAGGATGATGCCTCCAATATTCATGGACTATATATGCCCGTCGATACGATTTTCGATCGGGAGCGGATTTGGGTTCGCTGGGGACACAGCGGGCAATACGGCACAGATTTCCTCGTCCCGGGGATGGCGGTGGAAATTGTCGACAACCACACGCTTGAAGCCTATGCCCGGCGGATTGTTGCTAAGGTCGAACGGTTCAACAAGGAGTATTCTGCGGTAACCTTCACTGAACCCTTACCCGAGAACATTCGTCCCGGCCATCTGATTGCAGCCGACGAACCCGGTCCCGATGTTCACATCAGCGGTTGCCGGATGTCGGGAAACCGCGCCCGCGGTTTGCTGATTGGTTCCCGCGGACGGGTTATCATCGAAAACAACTATTTCCATATCGCCGGAGCCTCGATCCTCTTTGAGGGCGACGGTAACTTCTGGTTCGAACAATCCGGTGTCCGTGACGTAACAATTCGCAACAACATCTTCGCAAACGGCAATTATGGAAGCCGGGGATGGGGAAGTGCCTGCATTGCTGTCGGCAGCGGAATTTCCCAGCGGCAGACAAGTCGTTATCACCGCAATATTCAGGTCGATGGAAATCTGTTCCGAGTATTCGATCCCCGCATTGTTAATCTGTATTGCGTAGACGGATTCCAATTCTCTGCGAGCAATCGCATCGTGCGAACGTCAGACTATCCTGCGACATTCGATCCGAAGCTCCATTTCGTATTCGACCAATGCGATCACATCGAGATTCCACGACAGATTGAAATGGCTGAACAGCGTTGAAAGAGTCCTTCTAAAAAATCGATATCAGATGGGAGTTGCAACAATAAAAGTTTGCAACTCCTATTTTCCCATACTTTGGAATAAAAGTCCGCAAGACACAGCTAAAGAAGTTGGATACATTATTCTCATGTAGGATTTCATTCCGTCGTGAATAATATAACATAGGCCGTAGCAAAAACAGAGGAGGATACTCATCATATTTCCATGGAGCACTATAAAATCTGAGCGTAGCAGGTTGAAGATAAACTGGTGGTTACATCTTCATTCAACTTTTTTAGGGGGGCTGGCATTTATGTCGAATGCGCACTCTCTAAATTGCCTCATTATCTGGATTTTATTCCATATTGTCACATATCCCAATAACTCCGGCTTAGCACCTGACTGAAATGAAACAATAGAAAAATATTGGGTCATCAACCGGAGTGAATATTATAGACAGCAAGTTTTTCAGGCTGTAGAAAATGATAAGGCGCAATTTGCCTCCGATAATGATACAGCCATGATTCAATATATTGAGTAAATCGGCTAATTGATGTCCAAGTTAATTTCCTGCTTGTGTTACCAATAATACGACGCAGATCTTCCAATTTTATAGCCTCGAAAATATCTTCCGATGTAAAAGTATTTCCATTCCAGACTTTTTATTTCAAACGTTATATCAACTATATTTAGCCGCTGCTCCGATCTGAAAAAATACACTTCATACGTTGGCAAAAGTAAGACGACGTCTGATGAATATCCGAGATGAATCAGTAAAGTGATTCCAGGAATGAAATCGCTACTATGGACTGTCATTGCATTGAGGGAATTCGAGATGAAAATGGTCTGGTTGAAAGTAAACCATCCTGTAGTCATGGACTGCGGAAGAAAATCACAATTCCGAAATCTCCGATTTATTGGGCAAAGCAATTTACACCTACAGATCTTATGGGAGATAGCAGTTCCGATGCAGGAACTCGGTGCCGGACGATGTCTTGACGGTTCGCAGACTTCTTTGGATCTGTTTGTAGAAGGGTTCACATGGATGATCAACATCTAGATAAATGATTCCGATAAGTATAAGCATGTCGTACTGAACCGCAAACACGCTATTGTTTTTAGCAAATTTGCTCGATCGGAAAATTTTTCGTAGCTTGCAGTAGGTTATTTGAAATGCGGCATTTAGACGCAATAAGCTGAAAATAAATCGTTACCTTCGCGTTACCTATTTTCCTATATAAAAGTTGTAACGACCCGATAAATCGAATCGTTACAGTTTTTTAATCCCGTTCCAAGCGGGCCCCGGCCATTATATGCGAGAAATGCCAGATCCTGCAACCCGGCCCTATGACCGCCCCGTCGTCTACGAACGAAGAGGGGTGGATGAACGTTTCACTCATGGTATCTGCTTTCGTTATCGGCAAAATAGCGGCATACGGCATCCGCCACACGCTCCACCTCGGCGTCGGTCAGTTCGCTGTCCATCGGAAGCGACAGCACCGCCGCCGGCAGCGTCGCGGCATGGCGCATCGCGGGGTCGCAGATGCAGGCGTCGCGGTATGCGGGCTGTTCGTACAGGGTTCCGGGATAATAGACCATGGAGGGTATGCCCTCCTTGGCGAGTGCGGCCCGGAGTCCGTCGCGGCAGGCCGGAGGCACCTTGACGGTGTACTGGTGGTAGACGTGGGTGGCGTAAGGCGTCTCGGCCGGGGTCACGACCGGCGTCAGACCGCCCAAACGCTCCGTATAGCGCGCTGCCACGCTCCGGCGGGCGGCGATCCATGTGTCGAGGTGCGGCAGCTTGACCCGCAGTACGGCGGCCGCGAATTCATTCCGACCAGCCGGCTGTCATATTTGGTGAACCAACCGTGACTGCCCAGCGCCCGGATGCGGGCCGCCAGCCCGTCGTCGTCGGTGAACGCCGCGCCGCCGTCGCCGTAACAGCCCAGCACTTTGGAGGGAAAGAACGACGTACACCCGATCTCCCCGATCGTACCCGCATAGCGGCTCGCGCCGTCGGACATGCGGCATACGGCTCCCAGCGACTGAGCGTTGTCCTCGATCACCTTCAGGCCGTGCTCCTTCGCAACGGCCGTGAGCGCAGCCATATCGCACGGCTGCCCGAACAGATGGACGGGGATGACGACACGGGTACGCTCCGACACCAGCCGGGCGACGCTCGCCGGGTCGATATTGAAAGTGCGGGGATCGACGTCGGCGAAGACCGGAACGCCGCCCAGCAGCAGCACCGTTTCGGCCACGGCCGCGAATGCAAAGGCCGGGACGATGACTTCGTCGCCCCGCTGCAGCCCCACGGCCAGCAGTGACAGCAGAAGCGCGTCCGTACCGTTGCCGCAGGCGATGCAGTGCCGCACTTCGAGCCGCCGGGCCAGCTCCTCTTCGAACAGCCCGACCGCAGGACCCTTGATGAAGGCGGTCTCGGCAATGACATCGCCGATGGCGCGGTCCACCTCATCGCGGATGTCGAGATACTGCCTATGTAGATCCACCATTTTCATCGCTCCCGTTCTTTTTTCGCATCACCCCTGCAAATTCCGCAGCAGCGGATGATAGTCGCCCGTCAGGCCGACCGCCGCACTCTTCTGCAGCATATCGAGCGTATGGACGGCACACGCCGTATCTTCGACCGCAAAACCCCGGCCGGCAAGTATCCGCTCGTAGCTCAACGTGTGGAGGTCCGTAAACCCGTTCGTAAAGTCGAACTCCTCGCCGTTGATAACGAGATGTCTGTACGGAGACATGGGATTATCGTTCGGCGAAGGGCGATGGGCGGCGTTGACGCTCAGAAAATACCTGACACGGGCACCCTTCAACTGCAAAAAGCCGGCCGAACACTCCGGCGACGAATGGTGCAGCACCACCTTCTCGACCGGACCGAATATCCAGTGCAGCATGTCGATAAAATGGATGCCGATATTGGCCGTCACGCCGCCGCTCTTGCACGGGTCGCCTTTCCACGAAGCGGCATACCAGCTTCCTCTGGGAGTGATGTACGTAAGGTCTATGTCATAAATCGTCGGGGGGGGGTCGCCGTCGACCATCCGTTTCAGCCGCTCTATTTCCGGATGAAGGCGCAGCTGCAATACGGGGAATACGCGCCTGCCCGCGGCCCGGCTGCAGGTCTCCATCCGGTCCAGTTCGTCCGGAGTCAGGGCCAGCGGCTTTTCACAAATCACGTCAAGCCCCGCCTCCAAGCCCGTTACGGTATGGGTGCAATGGAGGTAATTCGGGGTGCAGACCGTCAGAAATTCCGCACGGTCGGCGACCATGCGCTTTCTGAAATCATCCGGATCGGTGGTGAAATAGGCACGGGGAAAATACCCGTCGATCATCCCCACGCTGTCGAACACGTCGTGCGCCGCCACCAGATCGCACCCAAGCGACCGCATGGCGTTCAAATGTCTCGGAGCTATGTACCCCGCAACGCCTATGATCGCGAATTTCCGGGATTCGGACGTCTCTTCCCCTGTCATACCTGTAACGCAAGCTTGATTTTGCCGCAAAAATAATACATACAAATATTTTGTGCAAGCTATTCTGCAAATCTGCAACGGATTCGCGGCGCAAAATCGCATTAAAAAATAACGGCATCCCCTTGCTGTTACGGAAATAACAGTTATATTTGCATCAGAAAAAGCACATTCAAAATTTAAAACGATAACCAAATTATGAACGTACCTGCAAATCTGAAATACTCGAACGACCACGAGTGGTGCCGTATCGAGGGCGACACGGCCGTTATCGGCATTACCGACTTCGCGCAGAGCCAGCTCGGCGACATCGTTTTCGTAGACGTGCCGACCGTCGGCGAGACGCTCGCCGCAGGCGAGGTGTTCGGCTCAATCGAAGCCGTGAAGACCGTCAGCGACGCTTTCCTGCCCGTCGGCGGTGAAATCGTCGAATTCAACGACGCGGTAGACGCCGACCCCGCAATCGTCAACAAGGACGCCTACGGCGAAGGCTGGATCGTCAAGGTCAAAATGTCCGATCCCGCGGAATACGACGCGTTGCTGAGCGCCGCGGATTACGAAAAGCTGATCGGCTGATCCCCGACCCGTTCAAGCCCCTCTTCCGAGAGGGGTTTGCTCCATGACAGGGCCGGCCGCGAACGACGCCCCGCCGGAAAGAAACGCACAACAAACTTAAATATCAACAGTTATGTCAAAAGTTACAGTAGTAGGTGCAGGTGCCGTAGGCGCCACCTGCGCGAATGTAATGGCTTGCCGCGAGGTCGCAAGCGAAGTAGTCCTGATCGACATCAAGGAGGGTCTTTCGGAGGGCAAGATGCTGGACATGTACCAGTGCTCGACGCTGATGGACTTCGACACCAAACTCGTAGGCGTCACCAACGATTACAAGAAGACCGCCAATTCGGACGTCGTCGTCATCACTTCGGGCATTCCCCGCAAGCCGGGCATGACCCGCGAAGAGCTGATCGGCACCAACGCCAACATCATGAAGGGCGTAATCGAAAACGTAGTTAAATACTCGCCGCGCGCCATCATCATCGTCGTCGCCAACCCGATGGACACGCTGACCTATCTGGCGCTCAAGGCTTCGGGACTTCCGAAGAACCGCATCATCGGCATGGGCGGCGCGCTCGACTCGTCGCGCTTCAAGTGCTATCTGGCCAAAGCCACCGGCGCCAACATCAACAACGTTGACGGCATGGTCATCGGCGGCCACGGCGACACGACGATGATTCCGCTCGTCTCGAAGGCTACCGTAAACGGCGTTCCCGTATCGCAGTTCGCATCGAAGAAGAAGCTCGAAGAGGCCGTAGCCAACACGATGGTGGGCGGCGCAACGCTGACCAAGCTCATCGGCACGTCGGCATGGTACGCTCCGGGCGCCGCTTCGGCCATGATGGTGGAGGCGATCCTCAACGACCAGAAAAAGATGATTCCCTGCTCGTGCCTGCTCGAAGGCGAATACGGCCAGTCGGACATCTGCATCGGCGTTCCCGCGATCATCGGCCGCAAGGGCATCGAGAAGATCGTGAAGATCGACCTTTCGAAAGAAGAGGCCGAGAAGTTCGCAGCTTCGGCCGACGCGGTCCGCAAGACCAACAACGTACTCCACGAAATCAAGGCGATCTAATTCCGCGCCAAGATATACGGCAAGGCCGCCCCGGAATCCGGGGCGGCTTTTTGCTTCCCGGATGAAATTCTCCGCACCCGACCGGACATTCCGGCGACTTTGCGCAGGCGTCACAACCTATTCCCCGCAAAACCCGGCACAGGATTCCGGGCCGCGACACGTATCCGAAACGGCCCGCAGAGACCGCCGCCACACGCAAAAGGCTGCCCCCGAAAGGGCAGCCTTTGCCGTCGGACGCAGCAGCGCAGACTCAGAAACTGAACTTCGCGCCGACGAACCAGCTGCGGGGCAGCGACGGACCGTAGATATAGCCCGAATCGCGGTCGGCGCCCTTGTCGAAATCCTTCTGGTAGGCATTGAAGAGGTTCTGCACACCGCCGTAAAGCTGCAAGGTTATCTCCTTGTAGATGCGCAGGTCGTAAGACAGGCGGACGTTCATGTCGAAGAACGACGGCGTCGAGACGGCCGCATCCTGCGCGACGCCCGATCCGGCCATGTGCTGCACGAGCATCGAGCCGGTGCAGGTTCCCGTCAGGTCGGCCGTGAAGTTCCGGACCGGCTTGAACGACGCCGTGAAGTAGCCGGAGGCGGCCACTGCGCGA
>OAVV01000606.1_pt1 | contig 27412 bp, 28 predicted proteins | sample 1501401 | NCBI WGS metagenome assembly OAVV01 (sample SAMEA2580098, study PRJEB22360) | human gut metagenome | biome: human gut; feature: human-associated habitat; material: faeces | place: Denmark | collected 2008/2010 | reverse complement strand
CGTTCCGGAAGGCTATATTCTGGAGAGGGAAGCCGTTTTCCCGCGAGGAATCACCTATCATGACGACGACTTTCCTAAGAATCTGTATAAAAAAATTCGCAAGGAAGCTAAAAAAAGATTGAATCTCGAAGTATTCGACAAGGAAGCCAAATATATCGATACGGAAGAAGCCTCTCGCAGTTTAGAGGCTTTACGGGAAAAGAGGTAGCTTATGAAAGGAGCTTTTGCGTCCGTTCGTATGGATGAAAATCATCCGCACTGGCAATATGCTTCGGCTCGTGCCGGCAAGCTGTACAGTCGCAGCGGCGATTTTCGTACGGAATTCGGTCGCGACTATACGCGCATTATCCATTCTCTGGCTTACAGTCGTTTAAAACATAAGACTCAAGTGTTTTTTACGACGAAAAATGATCACATATCGACGCGTATCGACCATGTCAATCAGGTCAATTCCGTGAGCAATACCATCGGCGTTTACTTGGGGTTAAATACGGAGCTTATCAGCGCCATTGCTCTGGGCCATGATTTGGGTCATTCACCCTTCGGGCATTTGGGCGAGCGGATCTTGCAGAAAATCAGTCATGACGAGGCGGGACAGCGCTTTTGGCATGAACAGCAGGGCCTGCACGTAGTAGACTCCATTGAAACCCTGTTGGATCCGACGGGAAAGACACAAAATCTCATGCTTACCTATGCGGTCAGAGACGGTATTATCAGTCATTGCGGTGAAGTGCGGTCGACGGTGATAAGACCCCGTGAAGAAGCCATGGACTTAAACGATATTGAGCGCCCCAGTCAGTATGCCCCCTACACGTGGGAAGGGTGTGTCGTAAAAATTGCCGATAAAATTGCATACTTGGGTAGAGATATTGAAGATGCCGTACGCCTCGGTATTTTGAAAGAAGACGGCAAGCCCTTACAGGACTTGTTAAAAGAACTGAACAGTTACAGCAAGGAACCTATTCAATCGGTGACGAATACGTCCATTATGTACCCTCTTATTACGGATATTTGCCGCGAAAGTTCTCCCGAAGCGGGACTGGTTCTGTCGCAGTCGCATATTAATATGATGGATGCGGTCATGCGTTTCAACTACGCACACATTTATAAGAATAAGCGGCTGGAAGTATATCATGCTTATGCACGCCTCATTCTCGAATCGGTGTATAAGCTTTTGCGCGAGTGTTATGACGGCACGGAAACAATGAATAATATCCGCCTTCTTGCCAAAGATTATCCCACCTTGGGGCGGCATTTTGAAAAGCGTATGAAAAAGTTCTCCGACTCGGGTCGTCTTGAAGCGGATCCCGACGAATACGGTAACAAGGTGATTTACCGAATCTCGGATAGCGAAGCTGATTATAAGAAGGCGTGCATCGACTATATTGCCGGTATGACGGATACCTATGCCGAAAAGATTTTCGGTGAAATGACGACCTTTTAACCGTTCCGGAATATTTCCGGTCATGGCGGTTTGGGCCTTGACAGATATCGGAGCTGTGAGTATAATGTGTTGTGTTACAGATTAAGCAGAAGCCGTCCGCTTCTCACCTTACAAGACGCACAGTTACTAAGGTTATATGTCGGTCATATATGAGCGGGCAGCTATGCTGTTCGCTCTTTTTTTGCGGAGGTGAAAGATTATTAGTAAAGAATTGCGTATCAACGATCAAATCAGAGCTAAGGAAGTACGTTTGGTAAGCGATACGAATGAACAGCTCGGTGTTATGTCTTTGCGCTCTGCACGTCAGATTGCGGAAGAACGGCACTTGGACCTGGTTGAAATTGCAGCCAATGCCAAACCGCCCGTTTGCCGTATTATGAACTACGGGAAGTACCGGTATGAACAACAGAAACGGGAAAAGGAAGCAAAGAAAAAACAAAAGGTCCTGACGTTGAAGGAAGTAAAATTACGTCCCAACATTGAAGACCATGACTTTTACGTCAAAATGAAAGCGGCACAACGTTTTCTCGATGAAGGCAGCAAGGTCAAGGTTACGATTATGTTCAGAGGCCGCGAAATGAGCCATCCCGAATTGGGTGAAAAGTTGCTTATTCGCTTTGCCGATGAGTTGAAAGAAGTCGCTCATGTTGAAAAGGCACCTAAGATAGAAGGCAGAAACATGACTATGGTCATAGCTGTCAATAAGGCGAAGTAAGAGGAGGAAATTATATCATGGGTAAATTAAAAACCCGCAGCGCTGCGGCAAAAAGATTCAGTGTAACAGGTTCGGGAAAGTTTAAAAGAGCAAAAGCTTATAAGAGCCATATTTTGGAAAAGAAATCTCCGAAACGTAAACGTAATCTGCGTAAAGCCGCTCTCGTTGCTAAGAGCTATTCGGATGCGGTTCGCAAGATGTGCCCCTTCATTTAATACGTTATTACACTTAAGAGATTGGGAGGAATTATATAATGGCTAGAATTAAAGTCGGTGTTACAGCACACGCTCGTCATAAAAAAATCATTAAAATGGCAAAAGGCTATCGCGGTACGCGTAGCCGTCTCTTCAAAAAGGCTAACGAAAGCGTAATGAAGGCTCTCTTCTACGCTCGTCGTGACCGTCGTCAGAAGAAACGTGAATTCCGTAAATTATGGATTGCCCGCATCAATGCGGCAACTCGTGCAAACGGCATGAGCTACAGCCGTTTCATCAACGGCTTGACGAAAGCAGGCGTTGAAGTAAACCGCAAAATGTTGGCAGACTTGGCTGTTAACGATGCAGCCGCTTTTGCTAAGTTGGTTGAAGTAGCGAAAGCTCAGTAAGATAAGGAAAAGCCGCTCATATATGAGCGGCTTTTTTGTTTAGGATTTATCGCAAAGAAAGAAGTCTTCCCAATCGGTCGGAAGGGGACGGTCGCGTCGCATAATGCAGTACGAGTCGATTTTAGGCGGTGCGAAATCGAGAAGGGGAATGATGCGAATACCGGCGGATACCGCCGGATCCTGTAACAGGCCGGCCGGCAGAAAGGTATAGCCCAGACCCTCGCGGACATAGGCGGGAAGCTTAGTGCTGTTGTCGATTTCCAGGCGGAAGCGATGGTGTTTGGGGAAGAGATCGCGAATGTACAGACCTAATCCCTGGAGGGCAAAGTTGGAGAAGAGGTAGTCGATTTCGGGAAGATTTTTTTTGGAAATTCCGTCAGCCCAGGTCGTGTCCTCGGCAGTACAGACGAGACAGAGGTCTTCACTGTAATAAGGGCGGCACCAGTAACCGTCTCCGTAAAAGGAGACGAAGGAAAAGACCATATCCAGGTTGCCTTTTTTTAAGGACTCGATCATTTCCGTTGTATGGCCGATATTTAATATAATCGTGCTTAGAGGCTTGGCTTTCATCCACTTTCTCAGAGCGTGTTGAAGGCGGCATTCGTAAATGGTATTGGTCGTACCGATGCGCAGGCGTTCGTCGGGCGAAAGAGAAGAGCGGACCGTTTGTAAGGCCGTTGTTTCCAAATCGACAAGTTGTTTCGCATAGTCTAAAAACTGCAGACCCGCCTCGGTCAGATCAATCTGCTTATGTTTGCGTGTAAAAAGAGGCTTGCCGATTTCACTCTCCAAGTCGAGAATTCGGTTTGTTACCGTTGATTGAGCAATGAAAAGGTGTTCCGCCGTTTTGGTAAAATTTTTAATTTGGGCGGCGGCAATAAAGGTACGCAGTGTTTCCGTATTCATAAACATCTCCAAGTATCTGAAAAACAAATCGATTCAATCGAATTCATCTATTTTACAAATTATTTTTTCTTATTATATAATAAGGCGGTAAAAGAGACAATTATCGTACAGTAAGTTCAGTACTGCTCGTCAGTACGGAAAACGGAGTGACAGTGATGAATGAGAAAAAAGTGCCTTTTACGGAAGGCGAAATTCGTGAAATTATTAAAACCTATCCGACACCCTTTCATATTTACGATGAAGAAGCCATAAAAGCCAATGTTCGCAAGCTTATCAAGGCTTTCGACTGGGCGAAGGATTTTAAAGAATATTTTGCCGTAAAGGCAACGCCCAATCCGTATATTATGAAGATCCTCAAAGCCGAAGGCGTCGGCGCCGATTGCAGTTCTTTGCCGGAACTGTTGTTGTGTGAAAAAGTCGGCATTTCGGGCGACGACATTATCTTTTCGTCTAACGATACGCCGTATCAAGAATTTGCCAAGGCCATGGAATTAGGGGCCATTATTAATATTGACGACATTACGATGATCGACTTCCTCGAAGCGAACGGCCCTATTCCCGGCCGTATTTGCATGCGTTATAATCCCGGCCCCTTGTTAAAAGACGGCAACGATATTATCGGTACGCCGGAAGAATCGAAGTACGGGCTTACGCGCGATCAGATTTTTGAAGCCATGGCTATTTTAAAGCAAAAGGGTGTGAAACGCTTCGGTCTTCATACCATGGTCGTATCCAATGAACTCAACGCTAGCGGCTTGATCAATACGGCGAAGATGATGTTTGAATTGGCTGTAGAGGTCAAAGATCGCCTCGGCATTTATATTGATTTTATCGATTTCGGCGGCGGTATCGGCTTACCCTATCGCCCGGAAGAAAGTTTTGTCGACTATAATGTATTGAGTGCCGGCATTAAGGATCAGTTTGAAAAGATTATGGTTCCTAACGGATTGGATGATATTCGCCTCTCCTTTGAATGCGGACGTGCCATTACAGGTCCTTACGGCTATTTAGTAACAACTGCAATTCACCATAAGGATATTTGGAAACATTACATCGGTACGGATGCTTCCATGGCAAACCTCATGCGTCCCGGCATGTACGGAGCCTATCATCACCTGACCGTTTTGGGAAAAGAAGAGGCACCGGCCGATCACGTATATGACGTAACGGGATCTCTTTGCGAAAACTGCGATAAATTCGCTGTCGATCGCCCCTTGCCCGAGATTAAGGACGGCGATATTCTGGTCATTCATGACACGGGCGCTCACGGTCATTCTATGGGCTTTAACTACAACGGTAAACTTCGTTCGGCGGAATTGCTCATGCATAAGGACCATAGTGTTACGCAAATTCGTCGTGCCGAAACGGTTGACGACCTCTTTGCGACCTTGGATTTTTCCGATTTATAAGAACCGCATTATCACTTGAAGGCGTTCCTGCAGGAACGCCTTTTTGTTTGGCTTGGACCTTCCCTTCATGGTAGTATGTAAGAAAAGGAGAGATGAGTATGTTCCATGCCTTTGAAGCGGTTACGACCTTTCATCTGTTTGCATTCGTCGTCATCGGTGCAGGCGAAGTTTATGCGTGCCGAAAGGGTAGCGTATCGGTGCGGGCTGTCGTTTTACACAATTTAATTTGTCTTTTGTGGTGTCTCAGTGTGACCTTATATGCCTCGGAAGGGATCGGTCTTTGGGCGGGACTGTTTGTGGTAAGCCTCTTTTTGACCCATGCCCTCTTCGGTAAAAAGGGCGGTTACGGGCAGTTGCAGCGGCGTGTTCCGGTTACGCGCGGAGTTTTTCGCCCGTATGTGGCGACGGCCTTTGTCCTGTCTTTTTTGCAACTGGCCTTGTACTTTGTACCGACCTTGAGATATTTATGGATTACGTCTCTTGTCAGTCCCGTCGTGGGCGGGATGTTGGCAGGTGTCATTTTTTCGTACTCGGACCGGGTCGTTAAGAGCAGACAGAAGGGCTGAAAAGCACTTTCTTCTATACCGTAAAAACGCCTGTATGACGGCCTTTGTCATTGACAGAAGACCCTGATTATTGGTACAATACAACATGTATTTTCTATCATTCATACTGTGAGGAGATGCGACATGAGAATGAGATTTCGAAAGATAAATTTACCTGCCTTCTATTGTCGTGCCTGCAGTGTATCTTAGTGCTATAATCCCGCCGAAGGCGTATGCCTTCTGCCGGGATTTATTTATTTTCTACAGGAGGAAGTTATGAAAAAAATTGGCTTATTGATGGGGAGCGATTCGGATTTGCCCGTTATGCAAAAAGCATTGGATATTTTTAAGGAATTCGGCGTTCCTTATGAAGCCGTATTGGCTTCGGCACATCGTACGCCTGCAGCTGTTAAAGAATTTGCCGAAACAGCGGAAGAACGCGGCATAGGGTGCCTCATTGCCGGTGCGGGAATGGCGGCTCATTTAGCCGGTGTTGTCGCGTCCTTTACGACGCTGCCCGTCATCGGAGTTCCTCTTGAAGGCGGCAGCATGCGCGGTATGGATGCCCTTTTGTCGACAGTACAAATGCCGTCGGGTATGCCCGTGGCGACAGTAGCCGTAAACGGAGCGAAGAATGCGGCTCTCTTGGCTATTCAAATTCTGGCGGTAGGTGATGCTCAACTGGCCGGTAAATACAAGGCCTATCGTGCAGATATGACGGCTCAGGTAGAAGCGAAGAACGTAAATTTACAAAAGCAACTCAATCAGGCGTAGAATCAATCAGGAGGAACTATGCAATACGATTCGGTATGGGATAAACTTCATGAAGAATGCGGTGTCTTCGGCATTTACGATAAAGAAGCGGACATTCCCCGTTATGTATACTGGGGGCTTTTTGCCTTACAGCATCGCGGTCAGGAAAGCGGCGGTATTGCTCTGACGGACGGCACGGATATTCACAATCATCGCGGCATGGGCTTAATCAGCTCGGTCTTTGAAAAGGAACTGCCTGCCAATGAAGGCGGTCCTATCGGCATCGGTCACGTGCGCTATTCGACGACGGGATCCAACAATCCCCGTAACATCCAGCCCTTGGCCGTGTACACGTCTATGGGAGAAATCGCATTGGCTCATAACGGCAATTTGACCAATGCCCGGGAACTGCGTACGCGCCTTGAAGACGACGGAGCGACGTTCCAGACAACGATGGACAGTGAAGTTATCGTTAACCTCATCAGCCGTAGCAGAAAGCCGACTATTGAAGAACGAATTATTGACAGCATGACTCAAATTAAGGGTGCATTCTCCCTTGTCTTAATGACCAACAAAAAGCTTTACGGGGCTCGTGATCCTTTGGGTTTTCGTCCTTTGTGTATTGGCCGCACGGAAACGAGCGGCTATGTCATCGCTTCGGAAACGTGTGCTCTCGATGCTATCGGGGCTACTTTTGTGCGTGACGTCAAGCCCGGTGAATTTGTCGAAATCGGAGCGGACGGCTTGAAGTCTACCATGTATGCGGAAGCGGAACGTAAACAAGTCTGTTCGTTTGAATACATTTATTTTGCCCGTCCCGACAGTATCATGGACGGACAGGATGTGTATCAGGCCCGCTTGGCTATGGGGCGGGAAATGTGGAATGAAACGCACTATGATGCGGACCTCGTCATTTCCGTTCCCGACAGCGGAACGACGGCGGCTCTAGGTTATTCCATGGCCTCGGGCATTCCCTTTAACTTCGGTCTCATTAAGAACCGCTATATGGGCCGTACCTTTATTAAACCGGATCAGAAGCAACGTGAACTGGCTGTTCGAATGAAGCTGAACGTCGTCAAGTCCGTCGTTAAGGGCAAGCGCATCGTCATGGTCGACGACTCCATCGTCCGCGGCACGACGAGCGGTATTATTTGCAGACTGTTGCGTGAAGCCGGTGCTAAAGAAGTGTATATGTGCGTATCGGCACCGCCTGTTAAATACTCCTGTTTCTACGGTATCGATACGTCGGTTCGCAAGGAACTCATTGCCTCCGACTTGTCGGTTGAAGAGATTCGCAAGTATATAGGCGTCGACAAGTTACACTTCATTTCCTTTGACGGATTGGCCAAGGCCATGCCCGAAATTCCGAAGGAAAATATGTGTCTGGCTTGCTTTAATAACGATTATCCCACGGAAATTCCCGCCAATGAGGAAGGAGAAAAATATGCACTCGAAGGAAAATGCTAAGGAAAGTTTGACCTACGCCGCAGCCGGGGTAGACATCGATGCCGGTAACAAAGCGGTTGAATTGATGAAGGATTCGGTCAAGGCCACATATAGACCGGAAGTGCTGGGTGATTTAGGCGGTTTCGGCGGCCTTTTCTCCTTAATGAACAGTTCCGTAAAAAATCCCGTTCTCGTCAGCGGTACGGACGGAGTAGGTACGAAACTGCGCCTGGCCATTATGATGGATAAGCACGATACGGTCGGTCAGGACTGTGTAGCCATGTCCATTAACGACATTCTCGTCCAGGGTGCGGAACCTCTCTTTTTCCTCGATTATATTGCCGTAGGTAAGCTCAATCCCGAACAGGTAGCATCCATCGTCAAGGGCGTGGCTCAGGCATGCAGCGAATCGGGATGTGCTCTCTTAGGCGGTGAAACGGCTGAAATGGCCGGCTTTTACGGCGACGGTGACTACGACTTGGCCGGTTTCGGTGTCGGTTTGGCAGACCGTGAAAAGCTGATTACGGGAGAAACTATTAAAGAGGGTGATGTTCTCATCGGCTTGCCGTCGACAGGCGTTCATTCCAACGGCTTTTCCTTAGTTCGTAAAATAGTTTTCGATCGTATGAAGATGAAGCTTACGGACTATGTAGAAGAATTGGGTATGTCCATCGGCGAATGCCTTCTGACACCGACACGTCTTTACCCGCGGCCGTGTTTGCCCGTTATTCGGGAATTTGATGTAAAAGGCATGGTACATATTACAGGCGGCGGTTTCTACGAAAACATTCCTCGTGTTCTGCCTAAAGGCATCGGGGTGGAAGTAGACGTTACGACATGGCCGCAGCTGCCCGTCTTCGGCTTATTGCAGAAGTGGGGGAACGTGGACTGGCCGGAAATGTACAGAACTTTCAACATGGGTATCGGCATGATTATGATTGTCGACAAGGACGACGTGCCGGCGGTTATGAAGAACCTGGAAGATCGTCATGAAAAGGCCTATGTTATCGGTAAGACCGTCAAGACCGACGGTGACCGCGTCGTCTTAAAGGGAGGCGTTTTCAATGACTGAGAAGCGAATCATCGTTTTCGCTTCCGGCAGAGGTTCCAATGCGCAGGCTCTGCACGACGCCATGGAAAAGGGTGAAATCAAAGGCCGTTTTGTAGCGGCCGTTTGCGATAATCCTCAGGCACCGTTCATTGAAAAAGCACGCTCGTGGGGATTGCCCGTTATCATAGCGGACAGGAAGTCCTTTGCGAGCCAAGGTGAGTTTGAACACTATATATCGGAACAAATCGCTCCGTATCAAGCGGACCTTATTTGTCTTGCCGGATTTATGCGAATTTTGAGCGGAGACTTTATCGCTCCTTATGAAAATAAAATTATTAACATTCATCCCGCCTTGCTTCCGTCCTTTAAGGGCTTACACGGACAAAGACAGGCGTGGGAAGCAGGAGTCAAGGTGGCCGGTTGTACGGTGCATTTCGTCGTCCCCGACATGGATGCGGGACCCATTATCATTCAGGAAACGGTTCCTGTCAAAGACGACGACACGGCCGATACTCTGGCGGCACGTATTCTGACAAAGGAACACCCGTCGTACGTGCGAGCCGTTGCCCTGTTTTGTGATGACAAGTTGGAAATTTCAGGTAATCGCGTACGTATTAAGGAATAAGAGGAGTGGCAGTCGTGAAAATAAAAAGAGCCTTATTGAGTGTATCCGATAAAAGAGGCATTGTAGAGTTCGGTAAAGAATTGGCCGCTATGGGTGTAGATATTATTTCTACAGGCGGTACGATGAAGGCTTTGCACGATGCAGGCGTTCCCGTTACGGCCGTACAGGATGTGACGGGCTTTCCCGAAATGATGGACGGCCGTGTAAAGACCTTGCATCCGAAAATTCACGGGGCTATTTTAGCCATGCGTGATCATGAAAGCCATGTACAGGCCATGAAAGACCACGGCATTACCCCCATCGATTTGGTAGTCGTAAACTTATATCCTTTTAGAGAAACGATTGCCAAACCGGACGTAACCTTGGCAGATGCCATTGAAAATATCGATATCGGCGGTCCCTGCATGGTACGCGCCGCCGCAAAGAATAATAAATTTGTCGCCATCGTAACCAATCCCGATATGTATGGCGAGATTACGGAACTTTTGAAAAAAGACGGCGAATTAAGCGATGTCTATCGCTTGAATTTAGCTCGCTTGGCCTTTACTCATACGGCTGAATACGATGCGGCCATTGCCGCATATTTGACGGAAGAAGTAAGAAAGGGGGATAAGGCGTAATGAAGGTGGCAGTAGTCGGCGGCGGCGGTCGTGAACACGCCCTGGGGCGGAAATTACACGAAAGCCCGTCCGGAGAAAGCCTTTATGCCTTTCCGGGAAGTGAAGCCATGTCCGACTTGGCCCGGTGCGTCCCCCTATCCGTAACGGATTTGACCGGTATTACGGACTTTGCCGTAAAAGAAGGCATCGATTTACTCGTCGTCGGTCCCGAAGTACCTTTGACACAAGGGCTGGCAGATGCTGCTGAAGCCAAAGGCATTGCCGTTTTCGGTCCCGTTAAGGCGGCAGCTCGCCTTGAAGGATCGAAGGGCTTTGCCAAGAACTTAATGAAAAAATACGGCGTACCTACGGCGGCTTATGAAATCTTTACGGACAAAGAAGCGGCCAAGGCATATATTGAAAAACAGGGTGCTCCTATTGTTATCAAAGCCGACGGTCTGGCAGCCGGTAAGGGTGTAGTCGTGGCACAGACGGTAAAGGATGCGACGGATGCCGTAGACGCCATGATGAAAGATCGCATTTTCGGCGAATCGGGCGGACAAATCGTCGTAGAAGAGTGTATGGTCGGTGAAGAAGCAAGCCTACTTGCTTTCGTAGACGGTAAAACCATTGTTCCCATGGTAGCGGCTCAAGACCACAAGCGTATTTTTGACGGCGACAAGGGGCCCAATACGGGTGGGATGGGTGCTTATGCTCCTGCTCCCGTTCTTACGGACCGATGGCGTCAAGTGGTAGAAGAAAAGATTTTGCGTCCCGTCGTTGACGGCTTGGCTAAGGAAGGAGTTCCTTATAAGGGGTGCTTATATGCAGGACTCATGCTGACGGATAAGGGGCCGAAGGTGGTTGAATTTAACTGTCGTTTCGGCGATCCGGAAACGCAGGTCGTCTTGCCCTTATTGGACGGTGACTTGGCGCAAATCATGTATGACTGTGCTACCGGTCGATTGAATCCCCAAGACGTACATTGGCATAAGGGAGCGGCGTGTTGCGTCATTATGGCTTCGGCCGGCTATCCCGAATCATCACACAAGGGGGATGTCATTGGCGGATTGGATGACGTAGAAAAAGACGGTAGTGTCTATGTATTTCATTCGGGCACTAAGAAAGAGGACGGAAAATTCGTTACTGCCGGCGGCCGCGTTTTGGGCGTAACGGCTTTGGGTGACTCTCTTCAGGATGCCATCAGTAAGGCCTATGCTCAGGTAGAACGGATCCATTTTGACGGCCAACAAGTTCGTCGCGATATCGGTCAAAAAGGCTTGAAACACTTGTCTTAAAAATATATAAAGCGGACTTCTTGTATATGCAGGCAGTCCGCTTTTATTACGAGAGGGCGATATGTCATGAATTACAGGACGGAAAAAGATTCATTAGGAGAAATACAGGTTCCTGCCGACAAACTTTGGGGAGCACAGACGCAGAGAAGTCTGGAAAACTTCCAAATAGGTACGGAAAAAATTCCTCAAGAACTGGTCACGGTTTTTGCTTATTTGAAAAAAGCGGCAGCCGAAACGAATAATAAGCTGGGGAACTTGGATGATGTGCGGACTCGGGCCATTGAAGCGGCCTGCGATGAAATCCTGGCAGGGCATTTGGAAGGAAACTTTCCCCTGGCCGTGTGGATGACCGGTAGCGGTACGCAATTTAATATGAATATGAATGAAGTAATTGCTAAAAAGGCTGTCCAAATAGCCGTCGCTGCGGGAGAAAGTATAACCGTTCATCCTAATGACCATGTAAATCGATCGCAGAGCTCGAACGACGTCTTTCCGACGGCCATGCATGCGGCGACGTTGTGCCTAATTGAAGACCGCCTTTTCCCCGCCATGGACCGGTTGCAGTCTCTGCTGGAAAAGAAGGCGGAAGAATATAAAGACATTGTAAAAATCGGAAGAACGCATTTACAGGATGCCACGCCCTTGACTTTAGGGCAGGAAATCAGCGGTTGGGCCCGCATGATTGAACGAAATCGGGAGATGCTCGTGCAAGGATGCGAGTTCTTGCGTGATTTGGCTGCCGGTGGAACGGCTGTGGGTACGGGCATCAACTGTCCGAATGAGTTCGGACCTCTCTTTGCTGAAGAGTTGAGTCGTCTGACGGGTAAGGTATTCAGAACGGCAAAGAATAAGTTTCACTCTTTGACGAGTAAGGATGAACTCGTTGTCGCTCACGGCATGTTGAAAGCCTTGGCCTGTGATTTGATGAAGATTGCCAACGATGTGCGCTGGTTGGCGTCGGGACCTCGTTGCGGTATTGGTGAACTCATTATTCCCGCTAACGAACCGGGTAGTTCCATTATGCCGTCCAAGGTAAATCCTACTCAGGCTGAAGCGGTGACCATGGTAGCCGCACAAGTTATGGGAAACGATGCGACAGTCGGTTTTGCCGCCGGTCAGGGGAACTTCGAACTCAACGTGTTCATGCCCGTTATGGCCTATAACATGATTCAATCGATTCGCCTTTTGACGGATGTTATGGATTCGTTCGGTAAGCACTGCATAGCAGGGCTTGAACCGAACAGGGAACGAATTGAAGAAAACCTGCATCGATCCTTAATCTTAGTTACGGGCCTCGTACCTCTCGTAGGGTATGATAAGGCCTGCAGCATTGCCAAAACAGCCGCCTCCCAAGGCTTGACCTTAAAGGAAGCGGCTGTAGAGAGCGGCCTTATTACGGCTGAAGAATATGATGCACGTATGGACGTGCGTAAACTGGCCGGCTTGGAATAGACATAAAAAAGGAGGCTTCGTGAGAAGTCTCCTTTTTTGCTATTTCAATTTGCTGTTAGCCTTTTCCGTGAAGGGAGCCGCTTCGATAATAAAGCGCTCATGAATGCCTTCACCGACGGGGCCGGCCGCATCGCAGGCCGTAATCTTAAAGGTCAGTTTGCGGCGATCCTGTTCCGTAAGGACGGCCTTGGCCGTTACGTCCATGCCTACGGGGGTAGCGGATGTGTGCTTAATATTCATAGAAATACCGACAGTGGCAAAGCCGTCGGGTAATTGTGAGTCGACAGCCTTTACGGCTGCGTGTTCCATCAGGCCAACAAGTGCCGGTGTGGCGTACACGGGAGCTGTACCGCTGGCATAGGCAATGGCCGTATTTTTTTCAGTAACCCTTTCCGTAAGTTCGGCAGAAGATTGTTCTTTTAATGTAAAGTCCATCATAAGCCTCCTAAGTCGTATAAGATATTTTTACTATAACACAGAGGAGAATAAATAAAAACCTTTCGAGAAAAAATAGAGATTTGGTATAATGAAACGGACGGTAATGTATACGGAATATGTAACAGGCGGTGACGACATGAGCGATATTATAGAAAAAGAGGGAGTATCTTTTGTATCCTTCCGGCTATTTTCCCCTTATAAGGACTTGACGGCAGCCGTATCGACACGGCTCGGTGGTGTCAGTACGGGGGATTTTAAAAGTTTGAATATGAGTTTTTCTACGGGTGATGATAAAGAAGCCGTTAAGGAAAACAGACGGCGGTACTTTAACGCTTTAGGTCTCTCTACAAAAGACTTGGTAGGATGCAATCAGGTACACGGTGTACATATTGAGCAGGTTACTAAAAAAGACTGCGGTCGCGGCGTAGAAGGCAAGGAAGACGCATTACCCGGTTGCGACGGTTTGATTACGAATGAACCCGGCGTGGCGTTGACCATGAATTTTGCAGACTGCACGCCTTTGTTGTTTTTTGACCCTGTTCGCAAGGCTATCGGCTTGGCTCACGGCGGTTGGCGAGGGACGGCCGGTAATATTGCGGGCCTTACGGTAGAAAAAATGAAAGAAGCCTTCGGATCCGAAGCTAAAGACATTTTGGCGGCTATCGGCCCGGCCATGGGTCCTGATCGCTTTGAAGTGGGAGACGATGTTATACAGGCCTTTACGAACCTTTTCGGAAAAACGGAGGTTCTAGACCTTTATAAGCCGACGAAAGAAGGCAAGTATTTATTTAACATGTGGGAGGCCAACAGGCGACTTTTGTTGCGTGCAGGCCTTCAAAAGGATCATATCGAATGTGCCGACATATGTACTCATACCCATACGGACCTCTTTTTTTCGTATAGAAAGGAAAAGGGCAAGACGGGACGACATATGGCGGTTATGGAATTACATTAACTCTTGGAAATACGGTCATAATAATCTGTGATTATGGCCGTACTTTTTGTGTAAAAAACTCTTGACAACCAAAGCAAAATTTAATAGAATATAGTAGAAATACAAATGAACAGATATTCATACATAAAAATGAGGGGGATTTAAAAATGAAGAAGTCTTATAAAATTGAAGTCGACTGCCCGAACTGTGCAGCCAAAATGGAAACGGCGGCCAATAAGACGGAAGGGGTCAAGGAAGCCAATGTCAATTTCATGCTTTTAAAGATGAAGGTGGAATTTGAAGACGGTGCCGATCCGCAAGCCGTGATGGAAGCAGTACAACATAACTGTAAAAAAGCAACGTCTGACGGCGAAATTTTCTTGTAAGAATTTACATCGGGGGGACATGTATGCTAAGTGCCAGACAGAAGAAGGATTTAATTCGCATCTCCGTTGCCGCTGTCATTGTGATCGGTACCTCCTTTCTCGACGTGCCGAAAGCGGCTCATATTGCTTTGTACGCCGTAGCTTATCTGGTTGTAGGCTATGACATTTTACTGGAAGCTTGGGAAGGGCTTAGACACGGCAACGGCCTTGATGAATGCGTACTTATAGTTGTGGCGACCTTAGGGGCCTGGGCCATTGCTTTTTATGACGGCGAAGGTTATACGGAAGCCGTTGCGGTTATGCTCTTTTACCAAGTGGGTGAATGGTTCCAGAGATATGCCGTCAATAAGAGTCGCCGCAATATTGCAAGTCTCATGGATATTAACGCCGAATACGCCAATGTGGAACAAGTGGACGGCTCCTTGGTACAAGTGGATCCGGATGAAGTGGAAGTCGGTACGACTATTATCGTCAAGGCCGGCGAAAAAATTCCTATTGACGGAGTTATCCTTTCGGGTAACAGTAATCTCGATACGGCAGCCCTTACGGGGGAAAGTATGCCCCGTGAAGTAAAGCCCGGCGATACGGTTTTAAGCGGCTGCATCAATATTAACGGTGTCTTGCGTATTCAAACGGCTAAGGCTTTTGAAGATTCGACGGCTGCTAAAATCATGGAACTTATTGAAGAAGCAAGTTCCAAAAAATCCCGATCCGAACAGTTTATTACCCGATTTGCCCGTGTTTATACACCGACGGTTGTCGGTCTGGCAGCGGCCTTGGCACTATTACCGCCCTTGTTCGGACTCCTTACGACGGGGGAAGGTAATTGGCATATCTGGATATACCGTGCCTTGACCTTTCTTGTTATCAGTTGCCCCTGTGCGCTGGTTATCAGTGTGCCTTTGTCCTTCTTTGCCTCCATCGGCAGTGCCGGCAGGGCGGGTATTCTCATTAAGGGTTCAAATTACGTAGAACGACTGGCGGATGTAAAGACGGTTGTTTTCGATAAGACCGGTACGTTGACGCGCGGCATCTTCGGTGTTACAGCCGTTCATCCGGCTAAAGAATTTTTTGCCGAAGCGATGCGTGAAGGGAAGTCGCCCGAAGAAGAGCTCCTTCATTTGGCGGCCCATGTTGAATCCATCTCGACTCACCCTATTGCCGAATCATTGCGCCGTGCCTATAAGGCTGACGGTGACGGCTGTAAGGTGGAAGGCGGAGAAGAAGTTCCCGGCAAGGGAATTCGTGCATCAGTCAACGGGAAAACCGTCTGTGTCGGCAACAGCCTCTTTATGGAATCCGTCGGGGCCGTCGTTCCCGACTTCCCTGTAGACGGAGTATCCGCCGGTCACGTAGCCGTTTCCGATGCTTTGAAACCGCACTCGAAAGAGGCTGTGAAGGCATTACGTAATGAAGGCGTAAAAAAACTGGTTATGCTGACGGGCGACAGCCAGACGACGGGCGACAAGGTCGGCAAGGCATTGGAACTTGATGCCGTATACGGTAACCTCTTGCCTGCCGATAAGGTGGAACGAGCTGAAGCTTTGTTGCAAGAAACGAATGCCGCCGACGGCTTTCTGGCCTTTGTCGGAGACGGCTTGAACGCCCGTGCCGACGTAGGTATCGCCATGGGTGCCATGGGTTCCGACGCGGCTGTAGAGGCGGCGGACATAGTCCTCATGGATGACGACCCCTTAAAGATTTCCGTGGCCGTTAAAATTGCTCGCAAGTGCATGGCCATTGTTAAGGAAAATATTTATATAGCTATCGGCATTAAGGTCCTCGTCCTCATTTTGGGAGCCGTCGGTATTGCCAATATGTGGTTTGCCATTTTTGCCGACGTAGGCGTTATGGTCTTGGCCGTATTAAATTCCATGCGTACCCTTTTGATGAAAAAAGTACAGGCATAAGAAGATACAAACAACGGTTTGCCTTATACGGGGCGGCCGTTGTTTTCTTATATACCTCATGCCGTTGACAAACGGGGCTTCAGGACATACAATGAAACGGCATACTCTATGCGGACAGTTCGTTTGCACCATCCTGTCCTTAAATAAAACCAGGGCTGTTTTTGTTTGCGTTTTTACGTTGACCGAAAGCCCTGCTTAGAGCAGGGCTTTTTTTATGAGGTAACTATGTACTATATAAGCAGTGAAGCGACCTTTGACGGCGCTCATTTTTTAAAAAATTATGAAGGCAAGTGTCACAACCTGCACGGACATCGCTGGCTTGTACGGGCTCATGCCAAGGCGGAAACTTTGAAAGAAACACGGAAGGGCATGCTGACAGACTTCGGGAATTTGAAAAAATCCTTGAAAGAAGCCTGCGACTTTTTTGACCACGCCTTAATCTATGAAAAAGGATCGGTGAAGGACACGACCTTGGCATGCCTTGAAGAAGAAAACTTTCTCTTGCGTGAAGTATCTTTTCGACCGACGGCGGAAAATCTGTCCAAGTATTTTTATGATCTTTTAAAGAAAGATTGCCCTGAACTTTGTCGCGTAGAAGTATACGAAACGCCGACCAATAAGGCGACATACGAGGAATAATCATGCGAGTTGTCGAAAAATTTGTGAGCATTAACGGTGAAGGACAACGTGCCGGCGAATTGGCTCTCTTCATTCGCTTTCAAGGCTGTAATCTGAGCTGTACTTATTGCGATACGGCTTGGGCTAATGAAGCGGACTGTCCTTACGAGGAAGAATCGCCGCAGGAAATTGTCGACTATGCCTGTCGTGAAGGAGTGACGGACATTACCCTTACAGGCGGAGAACCGCTCTTACAAGAGGGGATAGATGAACTGATAGATCTCTTGTCTATGCGGGGCTTTCACGTAGAAATTGAAACAAACGGGGCCGTATCTCTTCTTCCGTTTTGCCAAAAGCGACGACCGTCTTTTACAATGGACTATAAGCTGCCGGGCAGCGGTTGTGAAAAAGCCATGGTGACGGGAAACTTCGCCATTCTTACCGAGAAGGATACGGTAAAGTTCGTCGTTTCAAGTACAGAGGACTTACAAAAAGCCGAAGAAATCGCAACACGCTACGATCTTGTCAATCGTTGCGCCGTATATATCAGCCCCGTCTTCGGCTCCATCGATCCGGCACAGATGGTAGACTTTATGAAACAGAGGCGACTCAACGGGTGGAGATTGCAGCTTCAGCTCCATAAGTTTATTTGGGATCCTGAGAAAAGAGGAGTATAAATGATAGATAAAAAAGCCATAGAAGAACATATTCGCGGCATCCTCGTCGCCTTGGGAGAAGACCCGGACAGAGAAGGCCTGAAGGAAACGCCCAAACGGGTGGCGGACATGTATGAAGAAGTCTTTGCAAGTATCGGTGAGTCGAATGACGATATTGCGGTCCGCCTGGCCAAGACCTTTGAGGACGAAAAACAAACTGAAGATAAGGACCGTGTCGTCGTCATGAAGGATATCGATATGTTTTCCTTTTGCGAGCACCATATGGCGCTTATGTACGATATGAAGGCGACAGTAGCCTATATCCCCAAAGGGCGAGTCATCGGCCTGTCCAAGATTGCCAGAATTTGCGATGCCGTAGGAAAAAGACTTCAGCTCCAGGAACGAATCGGCAGAGACATTGCGGATATTATGGCCAAGGCGACGGGAAGTGATGATGTGGCCGTTATTTTGACGGCATCCCACGCCTGTGTGACGACGCGCGGCATTAAGAATCGTAGTACACGAACAAAGACGGTGGAACTAAGAGGACGTTTTAAGACGGATGCAACCCTTCAAGTCTATTTACAATAAAGGACGATTATATGAAAACAGCAGTATTACTGAGCGGCGGTATAGACTCGACGACAGCTCTGGCACAGGCCGTAGATACATACGGAGCTGAACATGTCATAGCCCTTTCCGTACTCTACGGACAAAAACATAAAAAAGAACTGAGTTGTGCTGAAAAAATTGCCAACTATTACGGCGTACGGCGAATCTCCTTTGATGTGACCCCCTTATTTTCATATAGTCACAACAGCCTGATGGAAAATTCGGATAAGGCCGTGCCGCAAACGAGCTATGCCGAACAAATTGAAGAAACAAAGGGGCAGTCGCCCGTAAGTACTTATGTGCCTTTTAGAAACGGCATCTTTCTGTCAGCGGCTGCCGGAGTGGCTCTCAGCCTTGACTGTGAACGAGTCGTCTACGGCGCCCATGCGGACGATGCGGCGGGAGCGGCCTATCCCGATTGCTCGCCGGCCTTCTTCGACGCCATGAAAACGGCTGTCTACGAAGGTACGGGCGGCGGTATTACCCTGGAAGCCCCGTTCATTCATATGAATAAAGCGGACATTGTGGCTGTAGGCCTACGCCTTCATGTACCGTACGAACTGACCTGGTCGTGCTACGAAGGGGGCGACAAGCCCTGCGGCTTATGCGGTACCTGTAGAGACAGAGAAGCGGCCTTTGCCGCCAACGGCATGCTCGATCCCTTACTGAAAGGATAATAAGATGGAAAAATTGACACTCTTAGGTAATCAAAACGTGACCTATGCCAACGAATATAACCCGAACATCTTGGAAGTCTTTGAAAACAAGCACCAAGACCATGACTACTTCGTTAAATTTAACTGCCCCGAATTTACGAGTCTTTGCCCCATAACGGGACAACCGGACTTTGCGACCGTCACCATTTCCTACGTGCCGGATGTAAAAATGGTGGAAAGCAAAAGCCTCAAACTCTACCTCTTCTCCTTCAGAAACCACGGTGCCTTCCATGAAGACTGCGTCAACATCATCATGGAAGACCTGATAACACTTATGGATCCCAAATACATTGAAGTGTGGGGAAAATTCCTGCCTCGCGGCGGCCTCTCCATCGATCCGTACTGCAACTACGGAAAAAAAGGAACTAAGTGGGAAGACGTGGCCTTTAAACGCTTGGCCGAACACGACATGTATCCGGAAAAGGTGGACAATCGGTAAATACATGGGGATGTAGCGGGTAAATAATGTTAATATGTGAAAAGCTCTCGCTTAGTGGCGAGAGCTTTTTTGATGAGGTTAAGAAGTATATCGGTTACCGCAACTCGCTATTTTGATAGTTATTCTAAAAATATATAGAGAATTGCCTGAGAATATTAAAATTACATTAAATTGACATATAATTGACACAAAAATACAATGGTGATATAGTGACAATGTAAAGCTTATATCTTTGAGAGAGATGATAGGTTATTACAATAAGGTCCGGCAGGAGTGCCGGTACCGTAAAGCTCTAACGGCGTACCTATTATTGGGTACGCCGTTATCTTTATATATACCTGTCACCTCTTACGGAAGCGGAGGATATGTATGGACACGAAAGAATTGAAGTACGTTGTCGGGTTGGATATCGGTATTACCTCGGTGGGTTGGGCTACCTTGCTGTTGGACTCTCAGGATGAGCCTGTCCGAATTCTTGATTTAAACTCCCGTATTTTTGATAAGGCGGAAGTACCTAAGACGGGAGCCTCTTTAGCTGCCCCGCGCCGTATGGCTCGCGGTGTAAGACGTCGTCTGCGGAGGCGGAAATTCAGGCTCCATCGTGTTCGTCAGTACATTTTGCGTCATCATATTCTCGATAAAGCCGGTTTGGAATGCTTATATAAGCCGAAAACGGACATTGATATCTTTGCCCTCCGTACGGCCGGACTGGACAGACAGTTGAAGCCGGAAGAATGGGCTCGTATTCTTTTATATATGGCTAAGCATCGCGGCTTTAAATCTAACCGAAAGTCGGCAGCCGTTGCCGGCGGTGACGACGGAGTTATGCTTAAAGCCATACAGCAGAATAAGGAGGTTCTCAGCAAGTATCGCTCTGTAGGTGAAATGTTCGATAAGGATGAGAAATTCTCGGATCATAAACGTAATAAGGACGGTTCATATGAATTTACGGTAGCACGATCTATGCTGGAGGACGAAATAAAATTACTCTTTGAAAAACAACGTGACTTCGGATCAGTCTTTGCAAAAAAAGATGCGGAAGAAGAGTATATCGACTTATTTTCAGCTCAGAGAAACTTTGATGAAGGTCCCGGCGGTGACAGCCCTTACGGGGGAAACCAGATCGAAAAGATGATCGGACTATGTACCTTTGAGGGGAAAAATGGAGAAAAACGGGCTCCAAAGGCAAGTTATGCCTTCATGGCTACGAATCTGTGGCAGAAAATCAATCAAATTCGAATTATTGAAAAAGGAACGGAACGCCCTTTAACAGCGGAAGAGGCGGGTAAAATATATGAAAAGGCTTGGAATAAAGAGGCCATGACATACAAGGATATCCGTTCCGAAATAAGTCTTGGTGATGAGGCATCTTTTAAAGGATTGCCTTATAAGTGGACGGAAACGGATAAAGAGGAAACAGAAGGTAAGGCCAAATTCTCGTGGGTGAAAGAATATCACACGTTACGGAAAGTTTTGGATAAAGTCGAGAAAAACCGGATTTTACAGTTATCTCATGATAACATTGATAATATTGCCTATATCTTCAGCGTTTATAAAAATGATGATAAGATACGGGAAGCCTTGGAAGGAACTGATTTAGACAGCAAAGATATTGATGTGCTTATTGAGAACCTGGGTACATTCAGCAAATTCGGCCATCTTTCTCTTAAGGCGTGTTATAAGATTTTACCTTACTTGGAACAGGGAATGGTCTATTCCGATGCCTGCACGGCAGCCGGATATGATTTCAGAAAATCTGCGCAAGGCAGTATTGCCGACATCCCCAACCCCGTTGTAAAACGGGCTATCAGCCAGACCATGAAGGTATTAAAAGCCATTAAGCAAAAATACGGATGCCCGCCTGTAGAGATTCATATTGAAATGGCCAGAGAATTGGCAAAAAGCTTTGATGAACGTCAAAAAATGACGAAATCCATAGAAGAAAATCAGAGTCATAATGAGCGCATAAAGGAAAGACTGCAGAAGGAATTCAACGTTCCTTATCCGTCCGGTCAGGATATTGTCAAATTAAAACTCTATGAAGAACAAAATGAAACTTGTGCTTATTCACAAAAGCATATAGATGCGGCTAAGTTATTTCATGATCCTAATTATGCTGAAGTAGACCATATCATTCCCTATAGCCGCAGCTTTGATGATACGTATAACAACAAGGTTCTCGTACTGACGGCGGAAAATCGGCAAAAGGGGAATCGTACACCCATGGAATACTTAAGCGGTGATGAAGCCCGTAAGAAGCAGTTTGTCGCCTGGGTCAAGAGCGATATTAAGAAGCCGCGGAAACGGGAAAATCTTTTGCGTGAAAAGTTTACAGCCGATGCGGAAAATGACTGGAAGGCACGGCATTTGCAAGATACACAGTATATCAGCCGGTTTATGCTCAACTACTTACAGAATAACTATGAATTAACGCCGGGAAATACGGATAGAAAACGGCGGATTATTCCTGTAAACGGTGCCGTAACGGCATATGTACGTAAACGTCTCGGAATTTCCAAAATAAGAGAAAACGGTGATTTGCATCATGCCGTCGATGCAGCGGTTATTGCTGCCGTCACGCAAGGCGTTGTAAATTCCGTATCGAAGTACAGTAAACGACATGAACTTCAGTATCATGTAGATGAGCACGGTAATTGCGTTGATTTGGTAACGGGAGAATTAATGGGAGATGCCTTTAAAGAAAATCATAAAATAAAAGGGTTTCCCGAACCGTGGCCTCAATTTAGAGCTGAATTGGAAGCAAGAGTCAGTGAGAATGCGGCAGAAGCTATTCGGATTCTGAAGCTACCGACATACAGTCCTGATGAAGAAATAAAGACTCCCTTTGTATCACGTATGGTACGGCATAAGACTACGGGACAGGCTCATGAAGATACGGTTCGAGGCAAGAGTAATGTAGCCGACAATGTGTATGTAAAAAAAGTGGCTCTTACGGAATTAAAATTAAAGGACGGAGAAATTGAAGGGTACTATAATCCGTCCAGCGATCGTCTTTTGTACGAAGCTTTGAAAAAACGACTGGAACAGTTCGGCGGCAAGGGCAAGGATGCCTTTAAAGAACCCTTCCACAAGCCTAAGTCGGACGGCAGTCCCGGGCCTATTGTCAAGAAGTGCAAGGTCCTTGATAAGATCAACTTAGCTGTCCCGGTCCATGACGGGAAGGGTATTACGAAAAATGCCGGCGGTAGTATGGTTCGTGTTGATGTATTCAAGGTAAAGAAAAGTAATGGCGGACATCAGTATTATTTAGTACCTATTTATGTATCAGATACCGTAAAAGAACGGCTTCCGAACAGGGCTGTAATGGCACATAAAGAATATGATGAATGGAAAATTGTTGATGACAAAGACTTTGTTTTTTCGCTTTACTCCAACGACCTACTTTTTATCGGCGGGAAGGAAATTAAGTTAAATGGTACGGGAGGAGATACCTTACATCAAGGAATCATGGTTCAAAATGTATATCTTTATTATAGAGGCCTAAATATTGCTGCAGGGACTATTAGTGTTGAAGACCATGATAGCAAGTATATTCAAGAAAGCTTAGGCGTTGGGAGAGTGCCGGTATTGGAAAAGTATGAAGTAAGTGTATTAGGGGATCTTATTAAGGCTCCGTATAGACCTAGAGAAACATTTAAGCATAAAGCACAAAGGTCCAAGTAATGTATAGGCATGTGATTATTGAGCAGGGAGCTTATGTATATCACAAGGACAACCAATTGTATGTGCGAGGCGATGAGGGGGAGCATAAGCTTCCCATAGAGGATATTGCTACCGTTCTTTTGGCTTCTCCCCAAATTACAATTACGAGTCGGGCTTTGGATGCATTAGTTACGGCGGGAACGAATGTCATTGTCTGTGATAACAAATATGTGCCGTGTGGAACGCTCTTGCCCTTTGCATCCCATTCGAGACGATTGAAGGTATTGAAATTACAAATTGAGCAGACAAAGCCTCGGTTGAAACGTCTGTGGCAACAGATTGTACGACAAAAGATTTGCAATCAAGGGCTGTGTTTGCAATATGCGGGAAAGGAGGACTGTGTAAGTCATTTGGCTTCCAAGGTAACTTCGGGAGATACAGATAATGTAGAGGGCTATGCGGCGAGTTTGTATTTCAAGGCCTTATTCGGTGAAGACTTCATTCGGCGAGATGATACGGTTATTAACGGAGTCCTCAATTACGGCTATGCTATTTTGCGAAGTTCTATTGCTCGCTTCTTGGCCGTATACGGCTTTGAGCCGGCTCTTGGGATTTTTCATCACAGCGAACTGAATAACTTTAACTTAGCCGATGATTTGATTGAACCATTTCGCCCCGTTGTCGATTTGTGGACAGCGACGGAGTGCTTAGGTGCCGCGGAGTTTTCCGTTGCCATGAAGCATGATTTGGTAAGGTTGTTGAATTGTCATATTATGTCGGGAGAGGAGAAACATGTTATGAACTATGCTATAGAACGAAGTGTTCAAAGTTTGTCGGCTTCCTATGCCGATAAAGAGAAAGCATTATTATTGCCGTCCTTACTTCCCATTGAGCGACATTCGTATGAGTAAATATATGAGACTATTCGTGATGTTCGACCTACCTGTCCAAACTCCTGTAGAACGCCGGTTGGCCTCGCAGTTTAGACAGTTTTTACTAAAAGACGGTTATTACATGATGCAGTTTTCCATTTACGTGCGTATTTGCAACAGCTATGAAGCCGTAGAAAAGCATCGCATACGGTTGGTTCAAAATTTGCCGCATACGGGATCGGTGCGAGTTCTGGTTATTACGGAACGACAATTTGCCATGATGGAAGTACTTTGCGGAGAGAAGCTTGCTGACATTGATACAAAATATGGGGATGACACCTTGACTATATTGTAAAGAAAAACCGGAATGCCATGGGCGTTCCGGTTTTTCTTTTTGTTCGTTTTTTGACATTTGAAAAGGCCGCAGAGTGAGTGGCTCAGCGGCCTTTTCGGGTAGGCATTATACCCTTGAGAGAGATGGAAGGGAATTACAACTTTGTGCAAGCAATACCTTCAATCACCGAGATTATACCCTTGAGAGAGATGGAAGGGAATTACAACTAACTACTTCTTCTCATTAGCGGCGACAGTATTATACCCTTGAGAGAGATGGAAGGGAATTACAACTAAGACTTTTACGAAATACAATATATTGATATTATACCCTTGAGAGAGATGGAAGGGAATTACAACAACGTATCAGCACTTGATGCCGAGTCTTTCATTATACCCTTGAGAGAGATGGAAGGGAATTACAACTGACTCCTTCGATGAAGCGTATAAAGACTTATTATACCCTTGAGAGAGATGGAAGGGAATTACAACTTAGACTTTTTCGAAATACCATATATTGATATTATACCCTTGAGAGAGATGGAAGGGAATTACAACGGCGGCTACTTCTCTATGAAGTCTCCGTACATTATACCCTTGAGAGAGATGGAAGGGAATTACAACATCGAATCCCGAAGCCATTAAGGGCGTAGCATTATACCCTTGAGAGAGATGGAAGGGAATTACAACCATATAGTAAGGACTGTTTTCTTTATCCTTATTATACCCTTGAGAGAGATGGAAGGGAATTACAACTCAAGATATTCCCGTCCGTTCATTCTTCCTATTATACCCTTGAGAGAGATGGAAGGGAATTACAACGAAACGTATCCTGTGTATTGGCAACAAGGCATTATACCCTTGAGAGAGATGGAAGGGAATTACAACAAATGATTTGTTATTTAAGCTTGTTTAATGATTATACCCTTGAGAGAGATGGAAGGGAATTACAACTGATTGCAGAAGAAGGCGGGAAAGTAGTAATTATACCCTTGAGAGAGATGGAAGGGAATTACAACCGGTAGCTATCGAGGGTGCTGGGTGTTATAATTATACCCTTGAGAGAGATGGAAGGGAATTACAACACCGAAATGAGTGCATATTTAAGTCTATTCATTATACCCTTGAGAGAGATGGAAGGGAATTACAACTTAGTCACCGAAGCTTATGGTATTTATAACATTATACCCTTGAGAGAGATGGAAGGGAATTACAACTAGCGGCCGTTTTTATAAGTGAAAGTAAAGATTATACCCTTGAGAGAGATGGAAGGGAATTACAACGATGGATACGGAAACATTGAAAGCGTTCAAATTATACCCTTGAGAGAGATGGAAGGGAATTACAACCGGCGTGTGTGTCGATACTCGCTGATGACGATTATACCCTTGAGAGAGATGGAAGGGAATTACAACACAGTATAGCACGTCAAGCATTAGACATTTATTATACCCTTGAGAGAGATGGAAGGGAATTACAACTTTAAGAGCTTCACTAAATTGTCCGTATCGATTATACCCTTGAGAGAGATGGAAGGGAATTACAACTTTAAGAGCTTCACTAAATTGTCCGTATCGATTATACCCTTGAGAGAGATGGAAGGGAATTACAACGCTTTCTTTAATTTTATGAAGAACTCTGTCATTATACCCTTGAGAGAGATGGAAGGGAATTACAACGTTAGGATACCGATTAGCTCCTACAAGCAAATTATACCCTTGAGAGAGATGGAAGGGAATTACAACACTAGCCCCATAAACGCTACACAAATATCTATTATACCCTTGAGAGAGATGGAAGGGAATTACAACAACGTCTCGCCGATAAGACCGCCTTCATGCATTATACCCTTGAGAGAGATGGAAGGGAATTACAACTCACGGGAGCGACGGCCGTAATGAAGGTCCATTATACCCTTGAGAGAGATGGAAGGGAATTACAACGCCGGGAGGCAACGGGATTATGATAAGTCCATTATACCCTTGAGAGAGATGGAAGGGAATTACAACACACAACACGCGTTATTATCCGCAAGTAGCATTATACCCTTGAGAGAGATGGAAGGGAATTACAACCGCCCGTGAACGAGAACAAAACGACGGTGTATTATACCCTTGAGAGAGATGGAAGGGAATTACAACCACGGTAGCGCCCCTTTGGTCACGTACCTTATTATACCCTTGAGAGAGATGGAAGGGAATTACAACTCATTCACTCCCTTTAAAATTTGAATTCAAATTATACCCTTGAGAGAGATGGAAGGGAATTACAACTTAGATTACTCATACATGACGTTTTCGTCTATTATACCCTTGAGAGAGATGGAAGGGAATTACAACGACCTTGACACGATACCGCCCGGGGGCACTATTATACCCTTGAGAGAGATGGAAGGGAATTACAACCTCTTCTGCTTTTAAATTCGTTCATTTGTAATTATACCCTTGAGAGAGATGGAAGGGAATTACAACAAATGAATATCTTTTATTCCTTAATCCTAGATTATACCCTTGAGAGAGATACGGAGTATAGCTAAATAAGAAAGGACTTGCGTTTTTAACTGCCATCGGGCTCCAATCGCCCAAGCGCGTAACGCTAAGTCCTCTATTCGAGCAGAGTATATCAGGTAAAAATGATTTGAGCAAGGTTAAAAGAATGGTCCTCGAAAAAGGCAAATGTTAAATGATATGGTTCCCTTGCCAAGTTCCCACCCATCTGTTACACTTGCCGTGAAAAGGTGTATTTCTGCCGCCGCATTCGGACGTATGGCAGGGGTTCTTACGAGCATCGCGCCCCGGCAGTAGCACCTTTTTATTTTGGAACGAAAACTTGATTTTCTCTTGACGTATTCTTATGAGAGTGGTTATACTGATCTTGCCCGTGGTGTTGGGCTGAGTATCCGGCGTTTCAACACCGTCTCGGGACGCCTGTCGGGGGTACTCCGTCGGACGGGCTAAATTTAATTCTTACCGGTGTATGTGTATACGC
>OAVV01000577.1_pt1 | contig 28598 bp, 20 predicted proteins | sample 1501401 | NCBI WGS metagenome assembly OAVV01 (sample SAMEA2580098, study PRJEB22360) | human gut metagenome | biome: human gut; feature: human-associated habitat; material: faeces | place: Denmark | collected 2008/2010 | reverse complement strand
TCACAGTCACGCGGGCCGGGGGCTGCCGGGGCCGACGGTACTGCCGGTGATGCTGAGGGCGACATGACGGCGGACGGCTTTCGCAAGGTCGCCAGTGTGGATGTGCCTAACGCTGCGGAAACGAATAAGTCCACCACCCAAACCAAGCCTTACGACGCGGCCGGCGAGCATTTCGAAACCGTTCCGGTCGACCAGGTCAAGCTTGGCGACGTGATCCTCGTGCTGCCGGGCGAAACGGTGCCGGTCGACGGCGAACTGCTGTCGGGCGTCGCCACGTTGGATCTGAGCAATATCAACGGCGAGCCGGTGCCGCGCGAAGTGTATGCGGGCGCGCGCGTGCTGTCGGGTGCGGTCAACGGATCGACCGCGCTGACGATGCGTGCCACGCAATTGGCGCAGGATTCGCAGTATCAGAAGATCCTCGAACTGGTGTCTTCGGCGCAGCAATCGCGCCCGACCGTCGTCAAAACCGCCGATGTGCTGGCGGGGCCGTTCACCATTCTTTCGCTGGCGATCGCCGGCATCGCGTGGGCCGTCGCAGGCACGCCATTGCGATTCGCGCAGGTGCTGGTTTTGGCCACGCCCTGCCCGCTGCTGATCGCCGCTCCCGTCGCGTACGTGGCCGGCACCGGTCGCCTTGCCAAGGCGGGCATTCTTATCAAAGCGCAGGACGTGCTGGAAAACTTGGGCCGCGTATCGCATATCTTCTTCGACAAAACCGGCACGCTTACCGTCAAGCAGCCGCAGGTCGTGCGCGTCGAGAAGCCGTTCGAAAACAGCTCGCCGTACGACGAGAACCACATTCTGATGATGGCCGGCGTGGTGGAAGGCTACTCGGTGCACATTCTGTCGAAGGGCATCGCGGCGGCCGGGCAGAAGGCCATGCAGGAACTGTACGCGCGCTATGAGAACGGGCAGCGGCTGTGCGCCGAACGCGATCTGCCGGGGCATGGACGCGATTACCCCGTGGTGAAGAACATCGAGGAACAGTCGGGCAAGGGTGTGTCCGGCGAGGTGAACGGGCGTGCCGTGCGCGTGGGTCGTTTCGCGTACGTGACGGCCGACGAGGCCGGCTTCACGCATGTGCTGGGCGCAGGTGCGGCGGCCGGTATTGCGGCTGGTGCTGTGGCCGATAGCGCGGTTGGCGATTCGGCGACCGGTACCGCTGCCGGCGCTTCCAAGAAGCCGGAGGTGAATTCGCTGTTCGCACCTCTCGAACCGGACGAAATGGCCGCGTACGTGGCGATCGACGGCAAGCTCGCCGCACGCATCGTGCTGCGTGACGTGCCTCGCGAAAACGCGAAATCGTCCCTTGAAAAACTGCACCGGCTCGGCGTGAAGAAACTGTCCATGCTCACCGGCGACAAGGAGGCTTCCGCACGCATCATCGCGGGCGAGGTCGGCATCGACGACGTGCAATCCGAACTCTTCCCCGAAGGCAAGGTCGCGGCCGTCAAGAACGCCACGGAAGACGCGCACCAAAACCAGCCGGCGTGGGACAAGGTCGTACAGCGCGTGGTCGGCGAATCCATGACCCGACAGGTGACGATGATGGTCGGCGACGGCGTGAACGACGCCCCCGTGCTGGCGGTTGCGGACATCGGCATGGCCATGACCGACGGCACGTCCACCGCCGCGTCCGAATCGGCGCAGGTGGTCATCATGAACGACGACATCGCCTCCGTGCCGCGCGCCATCGCCATCGCCCGCCGCACGAAGAAAGTGATGCTGCAGGCGGTGCTGGTCGGCCTTGGATTGGCGATTATCGGCATGGTCGCGGCCGCGTTCAACCTCATTCCGGTGGTCGTCGGCGCGTTCATGCAGGAAGCGATCGACGTGGTCAGCATCCTGTGGGCGCTCACCGCCCTGCTCGACCGCGAGTAGCGCCGGTTGCGGCGACGAGCCGTGCGGAGGCTGAACCGCGTTGCGCCGTGCTACATCGAGCTGGGCGAGATTTCGCCAGCGATGTTCCGGCGCATCCACGTGCCGAAATCGGCCGCGTCCACGCCCTGCGACAGCAGGAACATGATCTTCGCGTATGCGGCTTCCAGCGTCATGTCGCCCGATCCGATCGCACCGGCGCGGGCGATCGCGTCGCCCGTCTCGTAATGGCCGAGCAGCACTTCCGCCTGCTGGCATTGCGATGCGATGACGACAGGCACGCCGTCATGCAGCACGTCGGCGATCACATCGGTCAGTCCTGGCTCGTCGCTCGGCACATTGCCAACGCCGTACGCGCGCAACAGTACCGCTTCCGGACGAGGGTCGAGCATCGCGGCCAATCGCGCGGCGGAAATGCCGGGAGCCATGTCGATCACGGCCACATCGTGACGGGAGTAGGGCAGCGGCGACGCCCAACCGCAACCGGAGCCGGCCGAATCGCCCGCATACCAATGCCACGGCGTGCCGGTACGTGCCAGCGGGCCGGTGGACGGCGCCGAAAACCCTTCGAACGCCCAGCTTGACGATTTGCTCACACGGTTGCCGGCGAACAGATGATGGCCGAAGAACAGGCCGACGCCATGAAAACGTCCGCTCATCGCGGCGTTCAGCGCACCCGTGACGTTCGCGGTGGCGTCCGATTCGATTTTGCCGAGCGGATGCTGCGACCCCGTGAAAATCACAGGCTTGCCGAAACCGGTCAGCGCGTAAGACAGCGCGGCGCTCGAATAGCTCATCGTATCGGTGCCGTGCAACACCACAAATGCGTCGGCGTCATCGCGGTGCGCGCGCAGGTCGTCCGCCATCGTCTGCCAATTGTCGGGCGTCGCGTTCGACGAATCGATCAGCGGGTCCAGCTCGGTGAACGAGAACAAGCTCGGGTCCAGATGCGCGTCCTCAATCAGCCGGCGCAGCCAGCCGCGCATATCGGCGCCCGGAACCAGACCGTTCGGTGACTCGACCATACCGATGGTGCCGCCGGTATACGTGATGTGAATGCGCATATGCCCACCCTCTTACGATAAGGACCTTCTTTAGTGAGGGACCGATTGTGATCTTCTGCGATTGTACGTTCTCCTGCGCCGGCACATGGGCCGGGCTGCGCGTTGCGAGGCAAGTAAGGGAATCGCAAGAAAGTGCCGTATGCCCCCTGTTGGAAATGCAGGGAATATATTAGGCTGGAACATATGAGCGAAACCAACGAACTTCGTATTGCTGTAATCGGCGCCGGCCCCGCAGGCGTCTACTCTTCCGATATTTTCCTGCGCCAGCTGGGCAAGCTCGGCGAAGAGCTGGGACTGGGCACCAAGGCCCGCATCGACCTGTTCGAAAAGCTGCCGGTGCCGTTCGGCCTGGTGCGCTACGGCGTGGCCCCCGACCACCCTTCCATCAAATTCATCGCATCCGCTCTTGAGAAGACGCTCGACAACCCGGACATCCACCTGTACTGCGACGTGGAATTCGGCAAGGACGTGACGCTTGACGAGCTGCTGGAACGTTACGACGCGGTGCTGTTCGCCACTGGTGCCGTCGAAGACAAGCCGCTCGGCCTGCCGGGCGCCGACTTGGACGGCGTGTACGGTGCCGCCAAGTTCGTGGAATGGTACGACGGTTACCCGACCGGCGCCCGCGAATGGCCGCTCGATGCCGAGGAAGTCGCTGTGATCGGCGGCGGCAACGTGGCCATGGACGTGGCGCGCGAGCTGATGCGCAACGCCGACGACCTGAAGGAACGCACCGACATTCCGGACAACGTGTACGAAGGCATCAAGGCCAACAAGGCCAAGACTCTGCATCTGTTCATCCGCCGTGGCGTGGCTCAGGCCAAGTTCTCCGTGCAGGAGCTGCGCGAAATGGAGAAGCTGCCGGGCGTGCAGCTGATCATCAACGAAGACGACTTCGATCTGGACGACGACACTATCGAGGAGGCCGGCAAGGACAAGCTGACCCGTCAGATGGTCGAGGAGCTGTTCACCATCCGCGAGATGGCCGAGGACATGGAAGACGACGGCGACACCGATTTCGAAGGCAACCCGGCGGATCGCAAGTACTACATCCACTTCAATTCCGCTCCGGTCGAAGTGCTGGGCGAGGACGGCAAGGTCAAGGCGATTCGCGTGGAGAAGACGACGACTTCCGCGGACGGCAAGATGACTCGCACCGGCGAATTCGAAGAGTACCCGGTGCAGGCCGTGTATCACGCAATCGGCTACAAGCCGGCCACCGCGCCGGGCATCGCGTACGACGAGCGTCGCGCGCACCTGGCCAACGCGAACGGCGACGGCCGCATCACCACGGAGGCCTCCGGCGAGGGCGCGCAGGTGCGTGAGCGTCTGTACGCCACCGGTTGGGCCAAGCGTGGTCCGGTCGGCCTGATCGGCTCCACCAAGTCCGACGCGCTGCTCATCGTCACCAACATGCTGGAGGACCTGTCCAAGGCCGCCGAAGGCGGTCGCGTGGCCGCTGACCGCGATCCGGAATCCATCGACCGTCTGCTGGCTTCCCGCGGTGTCAAGCCGATCGACTTCGCCGGCTGGAAGAGGTCGACGCGTACGAACGTGCTGAGGGTGCGAAGGAAGGTCGCGAGCACAAGAAGGTCATCGACCCGGAGCAGATGCGCGCGCTGGCGCATGCCTGAATCGGGCCGGCTGGAATTAGGGTGGGAGTGCTGACTTCCTGACACCCTAACTCCAAGCCTTTTAACGCAATCTAGTAACGCCCTGCACGTCCGATTCCTCTGAATCGGACGTGCAGGGCGTTAGTTTTTGCCGCTTTAGTGGTCGATTTTCGGCGGACTGGTCGCGTAGCGTGCGTTTTCGAACGCACAACCGCCCGTTTCTCCAGAATCGGACATACGCGGTCGTTTTGACCTATTACCCCCGAAGTTCGGGTCCATGCGCTAGGCTGACCCCAGTGAAACGCGGTGCGCAATATCATCGCAAACGGATGCGGGCATTGAAATCTAAGGTTGTGAAGTCGGCATGAACTTTGGAAAACACGTCAAGCGCAAGGCACTGTACTGCTGTTCCGTGTCCGTCGTGGGCCTGCTGATCGCCTGCCTGATCGGCTTCGCCATGGGCGTGGGTCTTGTCGATGTGCATCTCGAAGAGGAAGCCCACGCAGCGGCGTCCTCGGGAACGTCTTCGGAAACGTCCTCCACGTCGGGCGCGCTTAAGAAAAACAGCGCGCCGCAATCGCAGACACAAGCCGTCTCGTCGCCGACGCAGGTCGCGCTGGACGGCATTTCCGCAGTCGAGGGCAGCGCCACGATCACAACGCAGGGCTTCACGCTAAGCGCCGATTCGCAGGCCGCCGTGCAGTCTCAAATCGCCACTTTCGAAGCTGACGGATATACCGCATCATTCGTGCTCGCCGACATCACGACCGGCCGCACGATCGCATACAACGCCGATGCACAGATCTATTCGGCCTCGTCGGCGAAGGCGCCATACCTGATATCGCTGTTCTCAACGGGCACCGTCGACCTGAACAGCGTGGCCCAATCCGCTGACGCGCAGTCCGCCACCGTCCACCAGAAGGTCGACGCCGTCCTGCGCAATTCCGACAACGCGTCTTACGACTGGCTGTACAAAACGTATGGCCTCGACTGCTTCAACACGTGGGCCGAACAGGCGGGCGCGGCTTCCAGAATGGGTGATCGCGGCGGGTACCTGTTCACCTCCGCGCGCGACATGGCCAAACTGTGGACCGCCGGATACGGTTTCCTGTTCGCCGGGCAAACGGCGGGGGTGCAGAACATCACGCCCGAATCGCTGCAATGGCTGTCCGGAGACATGACGAATTCGCTGAACTCCTGCATCCACGCGGCCCTTGGCGATGCGGACACCGTGTACACGAAGGCCGGATGGATCAACGGCGAAGGCGGTTTGTACGCGCTGAACGATGCCGGACTGGTGATGTCGCAGTCGGGCACGTACGTGCTGGCGGTGCTGACGAACGCGTGCGGCCGCAACGATTTGCTGACCAGCCTGATCGGCACGCTCGACGCAGTGCATTCGGGGGATATGCGGGGGTAATACGTTCCAAGTTGGGGTGACTCTCGCCGTGCCGCAGATAGGTCTATGGCCGATGCTGTAGCGTCGTTGCGTGGCATGTTTCTAGATGTTGCAAATCCACCCTTCAGCTTGTATACAGCAAAATCCCAGCCTGAATTCCTAGGCTGGTGGCCATGAACGGCAAATTGCAGGTGCACGGCCATTGCAATGGCTTGAAAACAACGCTTTTGTTCGCGTTGATGTGGGGCGTCATCATGCTCATCTGGTGGGCGACCGGCGCCAGTCAAAGCACGCTCGGCTACTACATTCTCATCGGCCTGGGCTCCACGTTCGTCTCCTACTGGTTTTCCGACAAACTGGCGATCGCCAGCATGCACGCTCGACAGGTGAGCGAGCAGGAAGCCCCCGTACTATACAAGATCGTCCGCGAGCTATCGGCGAAGGCAGGCAAGCCGATGCCGCGCATCTACATCGCCCCCACCATGAGCCCCAACGCGTTCGCGACGGGGCGCAACGAACGACACGCGGCGGTCTGCTGCACGCAAGGCATCCTACAGACGCTTAACGAACGTGAGATTCGCGGCGTGCTCGGACACGAACTCATGCACGTCTACAACCACGACATTCTGACGTCCGCAATCGCCTCCGCCATGGCCACCGTCATCTCGTACCTCGGCTACTCGCTCATGTATTTCGGCGGCGGCCGTTCGCGTGACGACCGCGACGATTCGGCGTCCGGCGGCTTGGGATTGCTGGGTGTGCTGTTGAGCACGATTCTTGCTCCGATTGCGGCGTCGCTGATTCAGATGGCGATTTCCCGCACGCGCGAATACGATGCCGACGAGGATGGTTCAAAATTGACGGAGGATCCGGAGGCGCTCGCTTCCGCGTTGAGCAAGATTTCCGGCGGCGCAGCCGCGATGCCGATGGAGAAGACCGCCGGCACGCAGTCGGTGGCTGCGATGATGATCGCCAGTCCGTTCTCCGCGGAGGGCTTCTCGCGCCTGTTTTCCACGCATCCGCCGACCTCGGATCGCATTGCGCGGCTGATGCAGATGGGGCAGGAGATGCGTCAGCAGGGCGTGCAGTCCGGATATTTGGCCGGTGGCTATGCCACGAGCGGCGTTGCGGCGGCGGATATTCGGCAAGGCGGACGTTCTGCGATGGCTGGTGCCGGTGGGCCGCAATTTGGAACGCAGTATGGATTCGCGCATGATTCGGGCGGCTCGGCTGGCAGATATTCTCGCGACTATTCGCAGCGGCCGCGTGGTTGAGTCTCCGTGATATTGCGGAAAATTGGTATCGCATGTCGGTCTGTGTCCGCATACGCATCCGTTGCGTGCTAAACTGAAGTTTTGTGCCCAAAAGGCACAACCTTGCGGATGTAGTTCATCGGTAGAACGAAAGCTTCCCAAGCTTTAAAGGCGGGTTCGACTCCCGTCATCCGCTCCACTCAAAACCCTTGGAATCGTTGGAATTTCAAGGGTTTTTCTATTGTCGTAAAAGACCCGTGAAGCCAACTTCGCGTCGCGCAACTGTCGGTTGCGTCGCAAAATTTGGTTGCGAATCGCAATGCAACCGCAAGATGGTGGCGTGGAACGCGACGTTTGTGACAAGCTGCTGATGCTTTGCGACATGTTCGGTGTGACGTTGGATGATTTGGTCATGGGCGACGTGTGCGCGTCGGCGGGCCGTGGAGGTGCGGGACGCGTGGGGCTGTGTGGATGCGGGACGCAGGGCTTTGCCTGCCGATACGGCTGGTGTGGCAGCGTCGGATGGGGTGGTTGACTCTGCTGTTGGTGCGGTTCCGGGGGTAATCGGGTTCGCGGCATCGCAGGTTGCAGGAGTGTCCGATTCTGCAGAATCGGACACTCGTGGAGGGCGATGGGTAGGCTGGAGCCCGTGAACACGAACCAGAAGTCCCCCTCCGATTCCGGCGCAAACCACCCCACCGGCAACTCCTGCAATCCGCTACTCGGCCATGCCACATCACACGCGGCGACACTCATCGGCCTGTTCGCAATCGTCCTGTGGGGCTTCATGGCCGGCCTCGTGCGACTGGTCTCCGAATCGTTCGGCGCCACGCTCGGTTCGGCGCTCATCTACACCGTCGGTGGTGTCATGCTGTTCATTGTGCGCCGTCCGAAACCAATCCGCGAAGCGCCATGCAAGTACCTCATCGCAGGCGGACTCATGTTCATCGCATACGAGGCGTCAATCTCGCTGTCGATCGGCCTGGCCACAACGAACGCGCAATCCGTGGAAGTCAGCCTTGTCAACTACTTGTGGCCGACGCTGCTGGTGCTGATGACCGCAGCGGTATCGCACAAACGTGGTGCGGTCGCCAAAGCGATTCCTGGCGCGGTGATCGCAACCATCGGTGTGGCGATGGCGGTTGGCGGAGAAAGCCTTGATATGCAGGAAGCGGTCCACAATATCGCCAGTAACCCCCTACCGTATGTGCTCGCGTTTGTTGGCGCCTTTATTTGGGCGATTTATGCGACTTTTACGCCGTCGTTGTCCGGCGGTTACGACGGCACGACGATTTTCTTCTGCTGTGTGGCCGTTGTACTGTGGACCATCCATTTCGTTTCGGGAGACGGTTTGCCGGACACGGCGCCCGGCATCGGTGGATATGCTGCGCTGATTGCGTGCGCCGCTTCGATTTCGGGCGGCTACGCGTGCTGGGGATACGGCATGTTGCACGGCAGTATGGAAACGCTTGCGATTGGTTCGTACGCGACTCCGCTGTTTTCCACGGCTTCTAGCACGCTTCTGTTGGGCGTGGCGCTGGGCATGCCGTTCTGGATCGGTGTTGTGCTGGTGGTTGCCGGTTCTCTGATCAACGTGTGGTTTGCACGGTGCCCCTGAGTGTCCGTTTCTCCCGAATCGGACAACCTGGGGTGACCGGATGACGCGTGGGTGGCTGATTCGGGGGGATCGGACACTTGTTGGTGCGTGAGGAGGCGACATGTGGGGTAGTGGCGGCGCAGAGGAGCGCCGGGATGGCGCAGCGGTACGTAAGGGAAGTGACTGGGCAGGACAATGCCCTACGCCTCCACGCTAGCTTAGGTTTTTGCCGGCTGGTCGATGGTGACGAATTCGTGGCTTTGGGTTTTCAGGTCGTCGATGATGGCGGGCAGCGCGTTCACGTGTACCAGCCGAAACCGATCTAAACCGGCTCAAACCAGCCCGTTCAAATCCGCCTCGTCACATCACCTTGGTGGACTCCAGATTGCGGCTCACCCAGTTGTTCAACCGGATCACCGGCTTGCGCAACACCAATCCCAGCAGCAGCGAAGGAATCAGGAACAAGGCGAGATACACCATGTCAAGCAGGTACTCATTGCCGTATGATCCGGCCATCGCGGCGTGCATGGCATCGATGGCGTGCGGGAATGGTAGGAACGGGTAGAGCATTTGGAAGAACTTCGGCAGCGTCTCGATAGGGAACGTACCGCCCGAACCGGCGACCTGCATCACCAGCAGCACCACGGCCACGGCCTTGCCGATATCGCCGAACGACACGGTCAGCGTATACACGATATTCGAGAACACGAGCGCGGCAAGCCACCCCACGGCAAGGAACTGCAGCGCATGATTCGCCTGCACGCCAAGGAAATACGTGTCACCCAGGCAAACCAGTGTGCCCTGCAGCAACGCGAGCAGTGCGAAGATCGCGTACCGTCCGAAATACTCGTGGTCGAGGCGCAGTCCCCAACGTGAGGCGTTCCCCGGGCCGGACGGGCCGGCGATGCGCGGCAGCGTGTCGCCCAAGCCCAGCACATGCGCCTTCTCGCGGTCCGAAATCGTCACTTTCAGCATGGCGCACAGGATGATCGCACCCACCCAGATTGACAGGATCGTATAGAACGGCGCCATGGCCGAACCGTAGTTCGCGATCGGGTACACCGAGACGCGATGCAGTGCGACGGGCGCGGAAATCAGCGTGGACAGTGTGGACGCGTTGGCGGTGGCCAGTGCACGTAGTTCGTCCGATTCGCCCGAATCGGCGTCGTTGTCACCGTCGCCACCATCGCTGTTGCCGTCACCGGCGTTTCCGCCCGTCTCCAGCTTCGTGATCAGCTCCTTCACCGTCGCTGCCGACGAGTCGAGTTTCTTCGCGATCGCGCCGAGCGTGGAACGGATGGACGTCACATTCGTCCCCACATCGCCCGTCACATCGTCCAGACCGTCGGCGGTGCCGCTCAGCTGGGTGATCATGCTGTCGGTTTGGGAGATCAGCGTGCTGACTGTGGAGGCGAGCGCGTCGATTTTCGGCTTGACGTTCGTGGCGTAATCGTCGCGCACATTGCTGATCGACTGCTTCGCGGAGGTGATGCGGTTCAGGATCTCCTTGCGGGAGCTTTCCGCGGCTGCGGTATCCTGCGTGACCTGCGTGGAAGCGTCTTTCAGCTGCTGCGCGAGCTTCTGCGAATCGCCTTTGGCGGCTTCCAGCAGCGTGATCTCCCGGTCGATGGCTTCCAGCAGCGCCTGTTTCGCGGAATCACTGTCCGGTAGTTGTTCCACCGATTCGCGCATGTGGTTGAGGCTTGTGATGTACGTGTCGTACAGCGATTCGCCGCTGGAGATTTGTTCGCTCAACGTTGCCAACTGGCTGGCTGCGGTGTCTGAGCCCTTGCCGATCGCGTCGAAAGCCTTGTTCACCTTGGCAGCTACTTGGTCGAACGCGCCTGACACCTGGTCGAGCGCGGTGTTCACCGAGGAGGTGACGTTCGCACCTGCCGAAGTGAACGACGTGGCACCTGATTTGCCTTGTTTCAATGCGTTCTGGGCCTGTTTGCCCGCTTTGGTCGCCGAGGCGAGCAGTTTGCCCGTGGAATCCACGATGTCGTTCGCCGAGCCGAGCAGCTGCGAATACGACGTCACCTGCTGCGATGCGCCGCTCAGCGTATCCGCCATGGTCGTGAGATTGCCGTTGAGGTTGCGCATGTATTCGGCCATTTGCGGGCTTTGCGAATAGTGTAGGATGCTTGAGGCCAGGTCGAGTCCGACTTGCGCAATCGTTTTGGCGAAGGTTTTGTCGATCGTGTTGACCACGGTTGTCGCGCCCTGATCGGTGATATGCGGGGCGATCGGGTTGATTTTCTCGTTCAGATAGTACTTGAGCTGCGCGTGTTTGATGTCGGGGGAGAACAGCGTCATCATGTCGGCGCTGAAACCTTTCGGAATTACGATCGCCGCATAGTATTCGCCGGATTTCACCCCGTCGATTGCCTTGTCGCTTTTCACGAACTGCCAGTCCAGCTGGTCGTTGGCGTGCAGTGTGCTGATGATGGTTTCGCCCACGTTGACGCGCACCGGTATGAGATCCGACTTGTAACCCTTGTCGTTATTGGCCACGGCGACCTTCAATGCCTTGGTGTTGCCGTAGGGGTCCCAGCTGGCCGCGATGTTGAACCAGGCGTACAGCGCCGGCACCACCACCAGGCCCATCGAGACGATCACGGCGATCACGTTGCGGGTGGCATGGCACATGTCCCGCTTGAAGATGCCCCAGATCATTTTCACTGTTCGTTCCCCTCCTCACGCAGACTCCTGCCAGCATTTCCGTCCGTGTTTCCAGCCGCATACTCAGCCGCATGTTCAGTCGCATGTCCGGCCAAACCACCATGCGCAACCTCATACAGCCTCGTACGTACGGCATGCATCGGCTTGTAATGCATGCCCGGCCGGAACAGCAGGTTCTCGTGCAGGATCGCGCTGCGGAACTCTTCCGCACTCATCGCTTCCTCGCCCAGATAATTCGCATACCGTTCGCGCAGATACTCCACCACGATGAGATACGTGTCGATGGCGATGATCGAAATGATCCAACCGAGCAGCATGGCGAGCTTCATGCGCGTGATGAATAGCAATAGCAGGAACACGAACGGCAGTACCGCCAGCGCGAGGAATCCCCAACGCACCAGGCGCGGGTACAGGCGGAAGAAATGAATCGCCCGTCTGCGGGCGAGTTCGGGGAACTCCTCGGCGATCTGCTGCGCGGTCTCGGTGAGCCGCAACGGTTCCACCGTGCCTTCGTTATGTTCGGTGATCATCAGATCAGTGTCCGCCAGACGGTTGTCGAACAGGCGGTTGAGGTTCAACGCCAGCTTGCGGACTACCAAGCCGATGAACAGCGCCACAGGCAGATACCAGAACAGCGAGAGCATGTCGATCCAATAATGGTTGGCATACATGCCGCCGATCGGCCCGCGCATCGCGTTGATGCCGTAGGTGAACGGTAGGAACGGTTTCAGACGGCGGAAGAATTCCGGCATCATCTCGATGGGGTAGAGGCCTGCCGCGCCCGGAATCTGGATGATCACCAGAATCACGGCGACGGCCTTGCCGATATGCCGGAACGCCACGGCGAGCGCGTAGATGATGTTCACGTAGACGAACGAGGCGAAAATGCCGGCGAGGATGAACAGGAACGGATGCTCGCATTGGATGCCCAGCTCGAGATCGCCGATCGTGGCGATGATCGCCTGCAGGAATCCGACCGTGACGAACAGCAGCCAACGGCCCATATAGCCTTGGCGTGGCGTGTACATGCGGATTTTCTCATCGCGGTCCACTTCAAGCTTGTAGATCGCGACGAGCACGAATCCTCCGACCCACAGCGCAAGATTCGTGTAGAACGGCGTGACCGCGGAACCATAGTTTTTGACCGGGTAGAGGACCTGTTCGTCCAAATGCACCGGCTCGCCCACGAACGAGCCGACCTCGCTCGAGTCAAGTCCGAGCGCTTGGGAAAGCTGCTGGAACATCGCCGAACTGCTCAACGCGGCCACATCGGTGCGCGTGGTGTTGAGCTGTTTGGCGAGATTGGCGAGCTGCGTCTGCGTGCCAGCAATGGTGGTGTTCGTTTGGGCCACGGTGCGCGACAACTGGTCGAGCAGCCCGTTGCCCTGTTCCAGCGTGCTTTGCAGCGTGGTAAGCGTGCCGGACAGCGACCCATTGGCCAGGCTTAGTGTATCGAGCCCGGTGTTGAGATTCGGCATGACCGTGCCGGTGATGGTCGTGCGTGCGCTCGCCATCGACGCCGTGCCGTTCTTCGCCAGCGTGGTGACATCGTCGTTGAACCCGTTCGCGGTGTTCTTCCCCGCGTTGATCGCAGCCGTGGTGTCCTGATCGAAGGCGTCGATGCGCTGCTGCTGGAACGTCAGCTGTTTGCGGGCTTCGGCGAGCTGCGCGGAAAGATCCTTATACGTTTGGCTGTTCGGATCCAGCTGGCTGGCCTGCAACGCCTTCTCCACGTCGTCGAGCACATTGCCGGTGGTGGTGTTGACGTGATGCATGGTGCTGGACACTTGGTCGAGCGCGTCCTGCGTGGTGTTCAGTCCGCTGAGCACGGTGCCGGTGGCATTGCTCACGTTGACCTGCAGGCCGGACAGTTGCGTGCTGCCGTTGTCGAGCGCTCCGACCAGTGTGTTCGAGAATCGTTCGGTTTGTGTGCGCGTCTCGCTCAGCAAGTCGGACGCCTTGCCGACGGTGTCAAGCGAGTTGGTGATTTCCGAGGCGAGCGCGATGTTGGACTGTTTGGCCGAATCGATGGTGGTGAGGGCCTTGTCGAGCGTGGAGCGGGTGTCGCGCAGCTGCTGTTGGACGGTTTCGAGCTGGTTGATGGTGTCGGTCAGATCGTTGACGACGTCGCTTTGCGCGCTTTTCACGCTGCCGGTGGTTTCTCCCGCTGCCTCCTTCACTTCCTTTGCCACGGCGTCGGCCACGCTGGAAACGAAAGTGGTGTTGATCTGCTCGTCGATCGTGGTCGCGCCCGTATCGGTGATTTTCGGCGCGATCGCGTTCAGCTTTTCGTTGATGTAGTACGTGATCGACGGTCGGTCGCCTTTACCGGTGACGGTGCCGATTAGTCTGGAGCTGAAGTCTTCCGGCAGTACGATCGCCGCATAGTATTTGCCGGATTCCACGCCTTCGATGGCTTGCTGCTTGGGAACGAAACGCCAGCCGAGCTGATGGTTCTTCTTAAGCTGGTTGACGGTCTGCTGGCCAGCGTCGAGATGGCCGACCAGCGTGGAGGTTGTGCCCTTGTCCTCGTTCGCCACAGCGACTTGGATGTTGCCCGTGTTCGCGTACGGGTCCCAGTTGGCGAGGATATTGCACCATGCGTACAGTGATGGGATGATGGCCACACCCAGCGTGACGACGAGCGCCACGGGGTTCTTCAGAATGCGTTTCACGTCTCGAAGGAAGATGGCGAAAACCTGGTGCATCAAGCCTCCTCGCGGGTATTGGTCGCAACATCTACGTGCGGCGGCATGCCCGTGCGGGAACACCCGGTTGGGCTCTTCGTCGCGCGATCCGGTGGACATTCTATGACTTCCGATGGAACGATCGCAATGGTTTCGCCATGTTTATTGGTCGGTCCCGCAAGTGTCGGGATATGAGACGAAAACGCTCGGCATATGGCTCTAGTGGGGCGGGCGACCTGGATATGGAGCGGACGGTCGGGAAAACGGAAAGGAAAGATGGCGAATGTTGTCACATGACAAGTGGGATAGGGTTGGGCGATAATGGAGGCATGACTATTGCAACGCCGGAACGTTATGCGCAAATGCTGGACGCCGCACGCCGCGGCGGTTACGCCTATCCCGCGATCAATGTGACCAGCACGCAGACCCTGAACGCCGCACTCCAGGGTTTCGCCGAGGCGGAATCCGATGGCATCATCCAAGTCTCCGTAGGCGGCGCCGCCTACTTCTCCGGGCAACGCGTCAACGACCGCGTTACCGGCTCGCTTGCCTTCGCAGCCTTCGCGCACGAAGTCGCGGCGAAATACCCCAACATCACCATCGCCCTGCACACCGACCACTGCGCCAAACAGTATTTGGACGAATGGGTGCGCCTCTTGCTCGACCATGAAGTCGAACAGGTGAAGCACGGTCAGGAACCGACCTTCCAGTCACACATGTGGGACGGTTCCACAGTGCCGCTGGATGAAAACCTCGACATCGCAGAAGAACTGCTCGACAAATCCCAAGCCGCGCACACCGTGCTGGAAATCGAAATCGGCGCGGTCGGTGGCGAAGAAGACGGGCACAGCGCCGAAATCAATGACAAACTGTATTCCACGCCCGCGCAAGGCATCACCGTCGCGCAACGACTCGGCCTCGGCGAGCGCGGACGCTACATGGCCGCCTTCACCTTCGGCAACGTGCACGGCGCATACAAACCGGGCGTGGTGAAACTGCGCCCCGAACTGCTCGACGAAATCCAGACCACGGTCGCGCTCGCGATCAAGGCCGGCGAAATGCCCGACCCCGCGCACTCGCTGGATGTCGCTCCCGGTAAGCCGTTCGCCCTGGTGTTCCACGGCGGTTCCGGCTCCGCGCCGGAGGAGATCGCGCAGGCCGTGAGCTACGGCGTGGTGAAGATGAACATCGACACCGATACGCAGTACGCATTCAGCCGTGCGGTGGCCGGTCACATGTTCTCCAACTATGATTCGGTGCTCAAAATCGACGGTGAGGTGGGCAACAAGAAGCTGTACGATCCGCGATCCTGGGGTCGTGAAGCTGAATCCGCGATGGCCGCGCGTGTGGTCGAAGCATGCAAGCAGCTCGGCAGTGCCGGGCGCGCGCTGAACTAGCCAACGGTCTTTCGAACTGTTTTCGGGCGTTTTCTGGTCTGTTTTTCGGACCGGTTGCAATCCGATTACGGTCGGTCCGGAGCCGTGAGCATCCCTCAGACCCGGTAGAGGGTGAAGAGTAACCTTTGTAAGGCTTTAGGCGCAAGGCTTAAGGCAGAATCGCGTACGCACGGAGGTGCAACAACATGCCTGGAATTGTTTTGATCGGTGCCCAGTGGGGAGACGAGGGCAAAGGCAAGGCAACGGATCTGATCGGCACGAAGGTCGACTACGTGGCCCGCTTCAACGGCGGCAATAACGCTGGCCATACTGTGGTGGTCGGCGACGAATCGTATGCGCTGCATCTGCTGCCGTCCGGCATCATCAGCCCCAACACCACCCCTGTCATCGGCAACGGCGTCGTCGTCGATCCGGAAGTGCTGTTCCAGGAGATCGACGGCCTTGAAAGCCGTGGCGTGGACTGCTCCCGACTGCTGGTGAGCGAAAGCGCGCACATCATCGCCCCGTATCACCGCGTGCTCGACAAGGTGACCGAACGCTTCCTCGGCAAGCACAAGATCGGCACCACCGGCCGTGGCATCGGCCCGGCATACGCCGACAAGATCAACCGCGTGGGCATCCGCGTGCACGACCTGTTCAACGCGGAGCACCTGCATGACAAGGTCGAGGCCAGCCTGCATCAGAAGAACCAGATGCTCGTCAAGCTGTACAACCGTCGCCCGATTGACGTGGACGAGACCACCGACGAGCTGCTCAAGCTCGGCGAACGCCTGAAGCCGTACGTGGCCAACACCTCCCTGGTGCTCAACAAGGCGCTCGACGAGGGCAAGACCGTGCTGTTCGAAGGCGGCCAGGCCACCATGCTCGACGTGGACCACGGCACCTACCCGTTCGTGACTTCCTCCAACCCGACCGCCGGCGGCGCCTGCACCGGCACCGGCGTTGGCCCGACCAAGATCACCCGCGTGGTCGGCGTCTCCAAGGCGTATGTGACCCGCGTGGGCGAAGGCCCGTTCCCGACCGAACTGTTCGGCGAGGACGGCGAATGGCTGCGCGCCCAAGGCCACGAGTACGGCGTGACCACCGGTCGCCCGCGTCGCTGCGGTTGGTTCGACGCGGTCGTCAACCGTTACGCGGCCCAGGTCAACGGCCTGACCGACATCGTGCTCACCAAGCTCGACGTGCTCACCGGCCTCAAGGAAATCCCGCTGTGCGTGGCGTACGACGTCAACGGCGAGCGTCGCGACGATATGCCGACCGACCAGGCCGAGTTCGCCGCCGCGAAGCCGATTTACGAGTCCATGCCGGGTTGGGACGAGGACATTTCCCAGGTCCATGACTTCAACGATCTGCCGAAGACCTGCCAGGATTACGTCAAGCGTCTTGAGGAACTGTCCGGCTGCCGCATTTCCGTGATCGGCACCGGCCCGCAGCGCGACCACATCATCCAGATCAACTCGCTGATCGACTGAAGCTGATTCGGCTGATTCGTCGATATGAACGTCGGTAACGAACGTCAATGACAAGTGCCGGTGGGCCTGTGCCTGCCGGCACTTTGCGTATGGTGCGTGCGATGGCGTGCGCGTATGACGCACACCGCATACACACCGACGGGGTGCGCGGCGGAGGAACGGAAAAGGGGAGTGCGATGACTGCAATGCCGCCTAACGACAGGTTCGACAGGTTTGACAGGTTCAGCAAACTGGTCCCGCGATTCGACCACCTGAAATGGAAGATGGCCGCTGCCGGCATTCTCGTCGGCCTGATTTCCGGCTTCCTCGTCGTCCTCTACCGTCTCGGCATCGAATACGGCACCGACACCGCGCGCTGGATCTACGCGCGCATCCGCGAAACCCCGTGGCTGGTCGCACCGTGGGCGGTCGCCGCAATCGCAGCCGCGCTCGCCATCGCATGGATGGTCAAAAAAGAGCCGATGGCCGGCGGCAGCGGCATTCCGCAAACCAACGGCGTGGTGATCTGCGGCCTGAAAATGCGATGGCAGACGATTCTGCCGGTTCGCTTCATCGGAGGCCTGCTCGGATCGCTCTTCGGCCTCTCGCTCGGCCGCGAAGGACCGTCCATCCAAATCGGCGCATCGGGCGCGCAGTTCCTATCGCACCGGCTGCGCGGCAAGAAACGTGAGGACGTGCAGGAGCATTATCTGGTCACCGCCGGTGCCGCGGCCGGCCTGTCCGCCGCGTTCAGCGCACCGCTGTCCGGCATGATGTTCGCTTTGGAAGGGGTGCATCGCAGTTTTTCGCCCGCGATTCTGATGGGCGCCACCGCCGCGTCCCTGACCGCCGATTTCGTATCGAAATACTGTTTCGGCCTGCGTCCGGTGCTTGACTTCGGCACCATCGGCCAACTGCCGCTCGGCGAATACGGGTGGCTGATTCCGCTGGGATTGGTGGCCGGTTTGGTTGGTTCGCTGATGAACCGTTCGCTGCTCGGCTTCCAAACGCTGTACGGCAAGCTTCCCGCATGGAGCCGCCCTTTGATCGCGATCGCACTCGCGCTGCCAATCGGCATTTGGCTGCCTGACGTGCTCGGCGGCGGCTCGAACCTGATCGCCATGGCCGAGCATGCGCGCGTCGGCTTGGGCATGCTGTGCGTGCTGTTCGTGGCGAAAGTGCTGTTCACCTCCACCAGCTTCGGTTCAGGTGCTCCCGGCGGCATTTTCATGCCGATTCTCGCGGTTGGCTCACTCGCCGGCGGTATCTGCGGCGAGACGTTGCACCAGTTCGGCAACCTGCCGTCCGATTCCGTGGCGATTTTCTCGGTATGCGTGATGACGGGCACGCTGGCCGCGTCCGTGAAAACACCGATCACGTCGATTCTGCTGGCCGTGGAAATGTCCGGCACATTGACGCACATGCTGCCGGTCGCCGCCGTCGCGTTCATCGCATTGCTCGTCTCCGACCTGCTGCGTACGAAACCGATCTACGGCGAGCTGCTGGAACGGTACATGCGCGCGCAAGGCGGCACGACGGCAATCGCCAATCGCATCGACAACGGCATCATGGAACTGCCTGTGGAAATGGGCGCGACCGCGGACGGCAAGCTGATGCGTGACGTGCGCTGGCCGTACGGCTGTCTGGTGATTGGCCTGCGTCGCGGCGAACGGCAGATCGTGCCGCATGGCGATACGCGGCTGCGCGCCGGCGACTATCTGGTCGTGTTGTTCAGCGGCGAGGACGAAAGCGACGCACGGCATGCGATGCGGCGGCTGTGCGACGTATCCGTCTGACGCGGCCTTACCGTCTTCCATAACCATTCGTAGACGTCTAGGGCCACCCGAAGTTATCCACAGTTATCCACCGAATCGGACATGTTCGATGTTTGGTTGCAACGCACGTGTAGACTCGTACAAGGTTAGGAAGACGGCACCTGCGGCCAGCTCGTTGCCGTATGGCTGGGGCGGAACGATGCTGTCCGCGGAAAGCCAAGTACAAGGGGAACGTGATGGAATCGCAAGAACAACGGGCGGCAGACTCGCCAAACGCGGGTGATGAGCCGAATCCCGCCACACAGTCGATCGACGTCGCCGAAGTGGCGCGCGCGGATGTGCGCCCGTCCGGTGCCGCCGCATCCAAGCATCCGCCGCAGATTCCGCTCGCGCCGATGAAACGCATGCAGGCGCGATTCAACCCTCTTGCCGATGGTCTGATGTATCTCGTGGTGTTCGTCGGCGGCTTCGTCGGTGTCGGGTTCCGTCGTGCCACGGACCTGCTGCTGCCGTCGGTGAACGGTTCGCCGTTCGTGGTGGGCACGTTCGTGTCGAATATGCTCGCCTGCTTCCTGTTTGCGATGCTGACCGAATACATGGCGACCGCGTCGTGGCTGCGCCGCAGGGTGCGGCAGGTCGTCAGCCGTGGCGTCGGGCTTGGTTTGCTTGGCGGACTGTCGACGATGTCCGGCGTGATGTTGGAAACCATGGAAGGCATGCGCGAGCAGCGTTTCGGCAGCGCGCTCGGCTATCTTGCGGGAAGTTTCGCTGGCGGTCTGATCGCGGCCGCGGTTGGCGTGGCGCTGATGCAGGCGTTGCTGGCGCGCGGCACACGCAAGCGGGTCCGTAACGCGATCGCCGATGCCTCCACGGCTTCCGTATCCTCAATGTCCGATTCGGGCGATTCGGACGCGTACGGCATCGTGCAGGACGTCCAGATGACCGACACTGCAGTATCGGCTAACATCACGCCGGCAGGCTCGGCTACGCAGAGTGTTACGCAGACGGTCCCCATGGCCGATTCGGGCGAATCGGACGTGCCGGCCGCGCAAAATGTGCAGAACAACGTGCCGGCCGCGCAGGGCGTGCGCCACGTGAAGGTGGCGGATGCGGCGCATTCGGCCGCGCAGGCCGCGTTGGAGGCCGCGCAGGCGGCACAGCAGGCGGCCCAGGTCGCCCAGCAGGTCGCGCAGACCGGGCAGGTGCCGAAAATCGAATCGCAGCCGCAGTCATCGCAACCCGTCGCACCTCTGCCCAGCTTCGAACCCAAGCCGGTCACCGCGGAAATCCCGCTCGTCGCCGACCCGACCACAGGGGAGGTGCGCTGATGACCTGGATGATCTGCCTGTTCGGCGGCATCGGCGCCATGGCCCGTTATGTGCTTGACGTGTCGATCCAACGCAGCTGGAACCGTGACGGCAACCACAGCTTCCCCCTGGCCACGCTCGTCATCAACGGCGTCGCCTCCCTGTGCGCCGGCATCGCCATGATGTCGTACTATGCGCAGTCGGTTGATATGGGCACGGTAATGACGTTCGTTGTGGGGTTCCTCGGCGGATTCTCAACATTCTCGTCGGCGATCAACGAGGTGCTGTCGCTGATTCGCAAACGCCGTTTCGCCATGGCCCTGGGCTATGGCGCTGCCACGGTCGCGGTGCCGCTCGCCTGCGTGGCGCTCGGATTCGGCATCGCCATGCTGGGCGGCCACGCATAGCTGTCACCGGCTCGGCCGCGCGTAATTTTCACGTTACACGGGCGGTCATCGGGTAACGTTCAGGAAATCTGAGCGCAACCGCGCGAGCTGTTTCCTCTCCTACGTTGTGAAAACAACAAGAGAGGAAAAACCTATGACAGCCGTAACGTATCTCACACGGCATCGTCGACCGGGAATCGTCATACTCTGTTCGATTGTCGCCGTTCTCTCGATGCTTTTCGTACTCCCTCCCGCCATCGCGTCCGCAGCCGATTCTGGCGCGCAGGCCGTCGATGAATGCAATCCGACTGCCAGCAACGGCTGCGTCAACGGCATCCTGCAGGACGCCGACAAGAAGCCGATCGCCGACGTCACCATCACGCTGTCCGGCAAGGCAACGGCGGAAACCAAAACCGCTGCCGACGGCAAGTGGGCGTTTTCCGTTGCCGATGATGGCGATTACACCGTCACCATCGACGCATCCGTTGCGAAAGAGCACGGTCTGAAGGCAAGCAGCGCAACGGTGACGATCAGGAAAGCCAGCTTCGACAAGCAGCGCGGAGTCGTCCGTTTCGACCAAGCTGGCGATTCCACCGGCAGCGGCACGTCCGGCACATCTGGATCGTCCGGCTCGGCAAACGGCACGAAAGGCGCGACCGGCACATCCGGATCGACGGCGGCCACGCAATCGCCAGTCAAAAAAGACGGCTCCAATGTCGGCAAACGCATCTGGCAGCAACTGTATTCCGGCATTATCTTCGGCCTGATGCTGGGCCTCATGTCCGTCGGCATGAACCTCGTCTACGGCACCACCGGCCTGCAGTCGTTCTCACACGGCGAACAGGTGACGCTCGGCGGCCTCATGGCATACGTCGGCACGCAGATGCTGCACATGCCGCTCATCGCCTCCGCCATCTTCGCCATCGTCATCGGCGCGCTGACCGGCTTCATCCAAAACGAAATCGTCTGGGGGCCGCTACGCAGACGCCACGTCGGCACCATGCAGCAGATGATCGTCACCATCGGCCTGTCCATGGCGTTGCAGTACACGTTCCAGTTCTTCTTCGGTGGCGACATCAAAGGCATCGTCAAATCGGTGCCGGACAGCTTCCAGCTCGGACCGATCACCACCGACATGCCGACGCTGGTCTCCGCGCTCATCGCCATCTGCGTGATCGTCGGCGTCACCCTGTTCCTCTACAAGACGCGACTCGGCCGCGCCACACGAGCCGTGTCCGACAACGCGGCGCTCGCCGTGGCATCCGGTATCAACGTGGATCAGGTGGTCCGCGTGGTCTGGATCCTCTCGTGCGCGATGGCAGCCCTGTCCGGCGTGCTGCTCGGCGTCTACCTGAACGGCATCTCCTGGAACACCGGCGCGACCCTGATCCTGCTGATGTTCGCCGCGGTGACGCTCGGCGGCCTCGGCACCGCCAATGGCGCGTTGATCGGCTCGCTGGTCATCGGCATCGTGGCGGACATGAGCTCGCTCGTCATCCCCAACGATATGCGTTACGCCAGCGCGCTGGCAATCCTCATCATCGTTCTGCTGGTGCGCCCGCAGGGCATCTTCGGCAAGCAGCAAAGGGTGGGCTGATCCATGGACATCATGACAATCATCTCCAACGCGGCGGGCGAGCTGATCGCCCCGACCACAGCGGCGTACGTACTCGCCGCCATCGGTTTGAACATTCACTTCGGCATGACGGGCCTGATGAACATGGGCCAGGCCGGTTTCATGCTCCTCGGCGCTTACGGATTCGCCATCACGCAGTCGATGGGCTGCAACCTGTTCGCCTCCGTATGCGCGGCGCTCGCGCTCGCGGTCATCTACGCGCTGCTGCTGGGCATTCCGACGCTGAAACTCGGACCCGACTATCTGGCCATGGTCACATTGGCCGCCGCGGAAATCATCCGCATCATCGGCAGATCGACGGCCATGACGAACTTCACCGGCGGTTCCGCGGGCATCTCGCCGCAGGACTTCACCGAGAAATTCGAATCGCTTTCGCCGCTGCCGGACGGTTCGACCACGTTCCTGCTGTGGACGTACAGCAACAACATTGCCAACTCCTGGTGGCTGCGCATCGTGGCATGGGTTTTGGTGGTGATCGCGGCGCTGCTGTGCTGGCGCTGGTTCCACTCGCCGTGGGGCCGCATGCTCAAAGGCATCCGCGAGGACGAGAACGCGATCCGTTCGCTCGGCAAGCCGGTGACGCGATACAAGATGGAATCGCTGATTCTGGGCGGCCTGTTCGGCGCGATCGCCGGCATCATCTTCGTCCTGCCGCGTTCCGTACAGCCCGATTCGCTCGGCCGCACCGTCACCTTCTACGTGTGGACGATTCTGCTGCTGGGCGGCGCGGCCACGATTCTCGGCCCGGTGCTTGGCTCCTGCGTGCTGTGGGTGCTGCTCACCTTCGTCAAGGAGGTCATGCGCAACACCGTTCCCGAAACCCTCATCTCTTCCAACCAGATCGAAGCCCTCGGCTGGGTGATCGTCGGCGTCGCGCTGATGTGCCTGGTGATCTTCAGACCACAAGGCCTGTTGGGCGACCGAAAGGAGTTGGCTTTCCATGCCTGATACAACGAATTCTCCGACCACTGGCGTGCAGCCGGCCACGCAACCCGCAACCGGCGTGCAACCCGTATCCGGTGTGCAGCCCGGCGTACCATTTCAGGACCTCACCAAATGGGCCACCAAAGCTCCGGAAGGCGAGACCCTCATCTCCACCGCCTATCGTGACAAAGTCACCGACGATCTGAAATTCGTCGAAAACAAGCCGGGCGTGCACAAGCCCGACCCGATCCTCGTGGCCGACAACGTGACCCGCAAATTCGGCGGCATGACCGCCGTGGACGTGAGCCACTTCGAAATCGAACGGCACGGCATCACCGCGCTGATCGGACCGAACGGCGCCGGCAAAACCACGTTCTTCAACCTGATGACCGGCTTCGATACGCCGAACACCGGCACCTGGCAGTTCGACGGCAAGGACATGGCCCACGTGCAGCCCGAAAAAGTGGCGCGCATGGGCATGGTCCGCACCTTCCAGCTGACCAAGGTGATGAGCCGTCTGACCGTGCTCGACAACATGCTCCTCGGTGCCCCCGTGCAGCCGGGCGAAGGCATGTTCCGCGCGCTGTTCCCCGGCATGTGGAGGAAGCAGGAGCAGGCGAACATCGAAAAAGCCGAGGCGCTGCTGGAACGCTTCCTGCTGATCAAAAAGAAGGACGATTACGCCGGCGCGCTTTCCGGCGGCCAACGCAAGCTGCTGGAAATGGCACGAGCGCTGATGTCCGACCCGAAACTGGTCATGCTGGACGAGCCGATGGCCGGCGTGAATCCCGCGCTGAAACAGTCGCTGCTCGACCACATCATGGCGTTGCGCGAGGAAGGCACCACAGTGCTGTTCGTCGAACACGACATCAACATGGTGAGACACATCGCCGACTGGGTCACCGTGATGGCGGAAGGCAAGATCGTGGCCGAAGGCCAACCGAAGAGCGTGATGAACGATCCGGCCGTGATCGACGCATATCTGGGCGCCCACGCGAACGTGGACCTGGGCGACGATTCCGTGCTGGAAGACCTGAAGGAGGCCTGAAATGAGCGACATCGCAAGCGTGGCCGACGAGCCGCTGACCCGCGCGCAGATCCACATGGGCGAGCCCGAAGGCGAACCGTTGCTCGACGCGGTCGATTTGGTGGCCGGATACATTCCTGGCGTGAACATCCTGAACGGCGCATCCCTGACCCTGCATGAAGGCGAGATCGTCGGTATCATCGGCCCGAACGGCGCAGGCAAATCAACCCTGCTCAAATCATTGTTCGGCCTGGTGCACATCCACTCCGGCAAGCTGCTGCTGAAAGGCGAGGACATCACCAACCTGCGCGCCGACAAACTCGTCTCCCGTGGCGTCGGCTTCGTGCCGCAGACCGAAAACGTCTTCCCCAGCCTGACCATCGCGGAAAACCTGCACATGGGCGCGTTCCAAGCACCGAAACTGTTCAACGAACGCTTCGACTACGTGTGCTCCATCTTCCCCAAACTCGGCCAGCGCAAGAACCAGCTCGCAGGCCAACTCTCCGGCGGCGAACGTCAGATGGTGGCCATGGCCCGCGCCCTCATGATGAAACCATCCGTCCTCCTGCTCGACGAGCCCTCCGCAGGCCTGTCCCCAATGCTTCAGGACGAAACCTTCATCCGCGTGCGCCAAGTCAACAAAGCCGGCGTATCCGTGGTCATCGTCGAACAGAACGCCCGCCGCTGCCTGCAGATCTGCGACCGCGGCTACGTCCTCGACCAAGGCCGCAACGCCTACTCCGGCAAGGGCCGCGACCTGATGAACGATCCGAAAGTCGTCTCCCTCTACCTGGGCAACCTGGAAGAAGAGGTTCAAGAGGAAGGAAGGTAGGACCCAGGAAATCGCGGAACGGAGCGTATACCGCCTTTCCTTGCCGCTCGACGTACGTTCGTACGCCTTCGGGCTCGGACGGCGGTCTCCGCACGCGTTCCGCGATTTCCCCCTATGATTCAAAATTCTCAATTCCGATTACCGCTGTTGAGACACTGCCCGACAGTGGCTTCGGCATGCCTGAAAACAAGCTCAAAACCTTGTGTTTCCAACAGTTTTCGGGCTTCACCTTCGGTTAACTTCACGCATACACATTCGGTTTCCTCGGCACTTATAGTGCGATTCAAGATGGTCGAGCAACACATCTCGATAATCGTCACCAAGGGTTCGGCAATCAGCGGAGCCAAGAGAGGAAACGGTGATTCAAATGAAGAAGATCAACATGAAGGGCATGAGGAAACTGTCCATCACAGCCACCGCCATGGTGGCCGCCGCAGTCATGGCGCTCGCCGGCTGCGGTTCATCCAACTCGTCCAGTTCATCCAGCAGTTCGGCAAGCACCTCCGGCACCAAAACCAGTAAGTTCGTGCTTGGTGGCCTATGGCCGGAAACCGGCTCACTGGCCTACCTGGCCCCGCCGGAACTGGCCGCCGAAAAACTTGCCGTCAAAGACATCAACGACGCTGGTGGCGTGCTCGGCAACAAAATCACCACCGTCGACGCCGACACCTCCGACGCGGACCACGCCGACCAGAACACCTCCGCCGCCCAATCCGTCCTCAGCAAGAACCCGTCGTTCATCATCGGCCCGGCCTCCAGCTCCGTGGTCAAGAACACCTACAAGTCCATCACCTCGCAAAACATTCCGATGCTGTCGATGGGCGCCACCTCGGCCGGCTTCTCCGGCCTTAGCGACTACTTCTTCCGCACCGTCGCCCCCGATACCGTGCAGGGCGCGGTCATGGGCAACCTGATCGCCCAGGACGGCGTGCAGAAGCTCGCCATCGCGGTCTTCAACGACGAATACGGCACCGGCCTGCGCGACACCATCGTCAAAACCGCATCCGCGGCAGGCGTCGACATCATCTATGGCGAAAAGGACACGTTCGACCCGACCGAAACGAACTTCTCATCCATCGCCACCGCCATCAAGGCATCCAACCCCGACGCGACGCTCGTCATCGCCTTCGACCAGACCAAACCGCTGCTGAAGGCGCTCGCCTCCGCCGGAGTCAACACCAAGAAGCTGTACTTCGTGGACGGCAACACCTCCGACTATTCCAGCGAACTCGACGCGGGCCTGCTGGAAGGCTCGAAGGGCACCATCCCGGGTATCAATCCGTCCGACGACTTCGTCAAGCGCCTCGAATCCACCGGCGTCGACCTGAAAAACACCACCACCTACGGCGCTGAAACCTATGACGGCATCATCCTCGCCGCGCTCGCCGCACAGAAGGGCGGCAGTGCCGATGGCAAGACCATCCAGGCCAATATGGCGGCCGTCTCCGGCTCCACCAAGGGCAAGGAATGCGATTCCTACAAGGCTTGCCTCGCCCTGCTGAAGGACGGCAAGGAGATTCAGTACAAGGGCCAGACCTCCATCGGCGCGTTCAACGACGCGCATGATCCGAGCTCGGCTTCCATCGGCGTCTATAAGTACGACGCCGACAACAAGCCGGTCTTCGACCACTCCCAGGAAGGTTCCGTACCGAAGGCATGACGGTCGGTTCGTCCGTGGTGCGGACTGACGTGATGGCCGGACGTGACGGCTGACGGCCAGGCCACGCAACGCAAGGGGCGGTGCGACGCAAGCGAGATGATCGCAAGTGTCGCACCGCCCCTTTTGCGGGCGGAACGCGTGTGGAGTACATGCGGAGCGTGCGTGGAAGATGCGTGGAACGCGTCGTGAAACATACGTCGTTCACGGGTGAAAAAGTGGATTTTTCGGGGGAATTGAAGAGGGGGAGGGCGTCTTTCGTCAATTGATAGTTCATATTGTGCGGACGATTGCAAAGAAACGTTACAGATGCATGTAAAATAACACATAATATCGCGATTTGTAAGGAAACATCCCGACGATGCGGGGGAGAGGTGTTGGGCAATGGTCGGCATGCGTGACGTGGCGAAAGAGGCCGGGGTCTCGCTGAGCACGGTTTCGCTAGTGGTCAACAAGACGGGCTACGTGTCCGACGACATGCGCGCGCGCGTCAAAGCCGCCATGAAAGAGCTCAATTACGTGCCCAACGAGCTGGCACGCAACCTGTACAAGAACCGCACGAACCTGGTCGGCGTGATCGTGCCGACCATCCGCCACCCCTTCTTTGCCACCCTTACCGCGCATCTGCAACGCGAGCTGGCCGCGCAAGGACTGCGCACCATGCTGTGCTCCACCGCCGACGCGGAAAACGGCGAGGTCGAATACGTGGACATGCTGCGCCGTCACATGATGGACGGCATCATCGTCTGCTCGCACACCACCCATCCGAACGATTACTGGACGTCCATCCACCGCCCCATCGTCGCCTTCGACCGTGTGCTGGGCGGCGGCATCGCGTCGATCGGCTCCGACCATGAGCAGGGCGGCCGGCTCATGGCGCACATGCTGGTCAACACCGGCGCGCACCACGTGGTGATGATCGGCGGCCCGCGCGACCAGTTCTTCGATTTGGCGGCGCGCAATGGAGACAGCCCGGACGATTTCGACCTGCACAAGACAACGTTCCCGGCCGTCCGCTACTACCTTACGTTGGAGCAGGAGCTGAAAGCGGCCGGCGTGCGGTACGAGTACGTCGAAGCCGGCAATGTGGAGGATTTCCAAGGGTATAAGAACGCGGTGAATGCTGTGCTCAACAGTATGCCGGTGGACGGCGTCGATGCCGTGGTCAGCTCCGATATCGGTGCCGCGCTTTGCGTGCGCGAAGCGATGCGGAGGCATATTTCGATTCCGCGCGACCTGCAGATCATCGCCTACGACGGCACGTATCTGACCGACCTGGCCGGTATGAAAATGACCGCGGTGGCGCAGAATTTCGACAAAATCGCGCAGGTCGCGGTCGGCAATATCGTTCGTGCGATCGCCAAGGAAGGGGATGCCAAGGCAGATACGACAAGCGCCACGGGACGCAAGCCGTACGAGCCGGACGTGCTGATTCCCGTGACGCGCAAACTGGGCGATACCACGCGCTAAGCGGGCCGTATCGCCCATCATTGGACGGGCCGTTTTACCTGCTAAGCGGGTCGTTTCGCCTTATTCGTAATCGCCGGTCGGACCGATCTTCAACGCGTCCTCGTGCGTGCGGCCCGAATGGATCGCATCGTTGATCGCCTGAATCTCCGCTGTATCCACGGCAAGCGCGCGTCCATCGATCTCGCTGATCGGAATGGACCACCCTCCGTGCGTCATGTACAGGCTGTCCGCTGCGCGTAGTTCGGCGATCGGCAGCTTGCGGTATTCCGCCTTCTTGCCTTCTTCAAGCGCCCAGGCGAACATTTCGCGCTGTGATGTGCCATTCAGAATACCGATGCGCGGGTCGGGCGTGACGAACGTATCGCCATAGCGTGCCACAATCGACGAATTCGGGCATTCCATCGTGTAGCCGTCCTCCGTGAACAGAATCGCGTCGCCGACGCCACGGCGGGCGCATTCGCGGTGCACGGCGCAGTTGAACGCGTAGCTCAGCGTCTTCGCGCCGTTGAGCAGCCACGGGGCGCGGGCGGTGATGTCCGACGGGAAGCCGCGCGTCATCG
>OAVV01000570.1_pt1 | contig 28892 bp, 20 predicted proteins | sample 1501401 | NCBI WGS metagenome assembly OAVV01 (sample SAMEA2580098, study PRJEB22360) | human gut metagenome | biome: human gut; feature: human-associated habitat; material: faeces | place: Denmark | collected 2008/2010 | reverse complement strand
CACGAATCACAGATAAACATCATACATATCGTCTGGAGATGAACGGTATAAATATCAGAATAAAAATCGAAAAAACAGATACGGATGATTACCTACTTACGATGTACAGGTTTCTTTTGTCTTGCCATAATAAAAGGTCCTCCTAATGATATTTATTGTATCATAGAAGAACCTTCTAAACATTATTTTACAGAAAAAGTTTCATACTCTCGCCTCAGGAAACTTTATTCGATAAATGCCTCATACTTTCTAATTCCATTTTTTCCAAAAGGTTGTATTTGGAGTCTCTTTTTCACTTGGGGTTCCATTATTTGCATATATTAAATGGATTCCCTTTGTCAAGTCCCAATAAAAACGTGTTTTTTTTGTTTTTTCTACTTGTATTTCATCTCCTGTTCCATTCTGGAACATATACCATTTATCATTTTCAAGCCTGTAGTATATCCAATCGCTAGTTCCTTTCTTGCACATTCGCATAATCCATTTTCCTGCAGAAGAGCCTACATAATCACCACTGAAATAGCCAACTCCCGTTCTACTGTCAATACTCAATCGTATCTGTGCCTTATAATCATTAAACCCGTATGAATAAGTGTATCCATTTCCATTATCATCATTATCTTTTTCAATTAGAGATGATGATCTTTGGATACTTTCTGTATCCGTCGGTACATAGGCAATTGCAGTACCATTTCTTCCAGTTTCACAATCATAAACGTTTAATTCAACAGGATATATATAAAACTTGTACAATGTATTTTGAGTATCAACAGAAATCAATATATATTTGTATTTCTTAAAATCTGATGAATCTGCATTCATATTCACTTCCAATTTTTTACAAATGTTTCCTGTTGTTAGACTTAATGTTGGAATTGCGTTTATTTCACAGTTCTTCGTTATTCCCTCAGATGTTACATAACTGGCAGTTATTGAATTAACAGCTACATCATTAACATTCATTTTATCAAATAATTTTTGTGGATCACCTTTTCCCAAATTATAAGATTTGGAAATCGTATTCTTTTCGTTAACAGTAATTTCTGTTGATGCGGTGCAAACTATATCTCCAGAATTATTCTTCGCAGTAGCTGTAATTTTTACTTTCTTCATAGATTCTGGTGGCTTCACAACATTTAATATTGTTTCATTCCCTGTTGTTTTTGAAAGATTATAACTTGCATCTTCAGGACTAAGCGACCAATTAATTACATAACTGTTTGTAACATCTTCATTAGAATCTGCATTATAAATATTGGCCGCTATCGTTACAGGATTAGATTCATAGGCTTCGTAAAAAGAAGGATTAATGACCATATTTAATGGTGTAATTGTGATATTAATAGATGTCTCCTTTTCACTACTGCTTACTTGCCCTCCACTTTTGTACTTATATTTTACCGGTATTGTAATATTTGTTATCTCTTTAATAGCGGTTGATGCTTTGACTTCTATTGGAATTACGTTATCATTCTGATAAACAGAATTCTGATGTATAGTTTGAGCATTATTATCTGTTCCTACGCATAATTTATCAGAACTAAAGCCAGACCAATCAGCCTGTCCATCCAACGTTCCTGTTTCATTCCAAAGTCTGAGATACAACTTCGTGGTATCTCCCGGAAATAAGGATGTCTTATTATCCACCGCAACAACTTCTGCATTTACTGGTGTGTCCTCAACTTTAACATCTCTATTATCCTTTAAATCCTCAGAATTCAATGCATAAATGATATCAGCATAATGCTCACTTTTTACTTTTACAGTAATATTAAAATCCGACCAATTCTCATTAATTTCAAACGAAGTAATTCCATTTGAGTTATAACTTCCGTCCGCAGTAATTATCCATATAAAATTATTCGGCTGTGATTTAAGTTCTTCTGTATCATACTGATTTGTAATAGAATTATATTTTGACACATTAATCACAGCTTTTAATTGGTACCTACGCCCACGAAATACTTTAAATTTCTGAGGTTCTTCTGAATTATCCTCAAACGTATTCTGAATACTAACTCCTCTCACAATTTTAACATTCATATTTCCACGATAATGATGTGTTATATTACCGTTATAATCTTTAACTGTCAAATCAGCCTCTAAAACAAATCCTTTTTCGTCACTTCCCACATGAAGGATAACATCATTTTTTAAATTAATAGTAATATCGGATGCATAAGAACCACCGCTCAAAAATCCTGTGTCAGCAGAACATTTATGAGATACACTCCATTTTATTACAATGTTATCCTCCTCTCCTGACCAGTCTGATGATAAATAAAACATTTCCTGATTCCACTTTGAAGAACACCTATAATCTTTGCCCGCAATAATCTTATCCAACCCACTATTATTGTGAAGTTTCACCTGTGCCTGTTCTGTTTGCCCTTGCACATTAAACTGATTTTCCCCAGTTATATTTCCGCCAAAGCCACCAATTTCACTCATATTCAAAGTTGCCTGCACATTCCAGCTTCCAACATCATCCGCTATAAATTTATCACCTGTACTTATCGCCTTGCCTACAGGATCTGAAGTATAAACCGGATTTAATGTTCCAACTTTATCATTGTTCTGAATACCACCTTCCTTATATATATAAGTAAAGTTTTTATCATCATTTACATTGTAAGTACCTGTTGGAGATGTAACATCAAGCCTTGCCAGTTTTACATGTAAAGTTCCCTCTACATTTGTTCCCGCATTGTTTGGATCAGAATATGATACTTTCAGATTAAATTGTGAATTATCAGTATTTGTTCCCGGCCCATTATCTGTTTTTTCTATCTTTATGTTTCCCGAGTTAAATGTAATTCCATCTATATTTAATGACATACTCCATGTTAACGAATCTGCAGACACTTCTTCAGATTCTGTTCCATCACTATATTTCACTTTCCAACTTATAGAGGTGAGATTGTAAGTATTTCCTACGCCAAGCAATACTTCGGTTGTATTCGGCACCAAACTCTGAGGCACTTTTTTGCTCACAACCTTGATAGTTGCCGTTCTGGACTGGACTTTTTTTCCATCGCTTGTCTGTGCTTCTACATGAATTGTGATAAGATCTCCATCTTTCGCAGCACTGTTTGCTGTCAGTGTCACTAATGAATCATCAGAGCCCTCTGCGCCTGCTGTAAATGCTCCATTTCCTGAATCTACTACCCATTTTATTGTATCCGGGTCGATATTACCATTCATAAGCTTAGAGAAACCTATAACAGATTTTCCCGGCTCTACTTCTTCAGGATAGTTTGTAAGCAACAGCCATGGTGTATCAGAATCAGATTTATTATATCCCTCATACGGTTTAGATACCTGAATCTGATTGCGAAGATTTACTGCATGAACAGTTGTCGTTTCTTTTCCATTCACATTTGCAGTAAACTGAAAACGTACAATTCGTTCACTGGCAGCCTTAGATACATCTACACGGAAATCTGTAACATTTTCTGCCAGTAAAGTTTTTTCTACTTTATTTTCAATTTTACTGGTTCGTTTAGAAACAGTCGTGCTTTCACTCTCATCCTCGGAGTCATCAGCTACTTCCATATCATTATCTGTGATATCCATTAATGCTTCATCATTCATTTCTGCATGACCAGCAATCTCTGTCTGTGTAGAATTGTCAGCAAGTCCACTCTGCTCTCCAGACGCATCATTCGTTGTATCTGTACTTTTTTCTGTCTCAGTTCCCTGCCAAGTTCTGCATGCATAATAAATCTTTTGCTCCTGTTTATTCCATAGAATAACATCACAGGTATAATCATATAGTTTATTGCCTGATTCATCAAGATTTGAACTTTCCGTTCCACTGGTAGCAAAAAAGGTCTTAGCCGCAGCAGTTCCGGCTGTCTCAATATCATTGGTTACCAGTTCTCCTACACTATCGTTCATCCCATCACCATAAGAGTAATAAATACTACGGTTTACATCAATAATGATATTCTGAATCTGATCCATGATATCCTGGGTTTCCATCTGTACTTTCACATTACTGGATGTAGTCCTGTAACTGTGCGAGCCTGTTCCAACTACAGACACAACCACACCCGAAAATATTGCTATAATTGCAACTGTCACAATCAACTCAATCAATGTAAAACCCCGATTTTTCCGATTCATATGCCTCTCCTGTCTCTGGTATAAAATATCCATCCGTCAACCCGTCTTATTCCAATTTTTTTCAAAATTACAGATTGTCTTGTAATTATCACATTTTATAAATCAATTATTAACTAGCTGTCACCGTGCAGCTTCCTGTTTCTTCTTCCAGTTTTACTGTACGTGTTCTGAATCCACCCTTAACAATAATACTTGTGCAGTAATTCCCCGCGCTTTCATTAATCTTCTGATCATGAAAAGAAATATCTCTTTTATCAGCCAAAGCATCTGTAACTTCATCCGAACTAATCACATTACTCTGCAAAGGTCGAAAACTGCCATCTTCTCTATTGTATGTAATAATCAGTTTCTCACCAACCTGCATCTCTACAGCAGTCTGATTCTGTGTTGTCGTATAACTGACCAATGTACTTTTCGGGGCAATTTTTTCCGGTTGATCCTGTTTAATTCCACTTTCCTTTCCCCGATGCAGATAGTAACTGATATAATAGCCATCCGCTGTTTTCTCAAGTACCATCTCTCCAACCAGACGGTTCATAGCTTCAGTTTTCGTTTTTTCCAAAGCTGAAACTATACTATTTGCAGCACGTTGTGCACGAAAATTAAAAACAGAACTGACAGAAGGTTCCAGAATTCCCAGCAAAATAGTGAGTATAGAAACCACTACAATTAATTCAATTAATGTAAAACCCTTGTTTTTTTCTTTCATAAATGCGCCTGCCTATTTCTTCTTCCAGTTTTCATATGTTACACATTCTGCCAGATCATATGTATTATTACGCTTATTCTCTGTACTTGCACCGTCATCCGTGGTAGTTGTATTACCCAGCACATATTTCTCTCCATCCCAGAAAAGATCTTTTGGAGAAATATTATCTTCAACCGATTGTGCCTGAAAGATTTTTGCTGCGTCTAATGGTGATGAGATCAGCTGTGAATTTGAACCAAGGATAATTTTTCCCTTTGCCATAATAATACCATAGAATTTCACACCTGCAGCAATCTTAACATTTCCAGTACTTACAACTAAACGAAGGCTTGATGCTTTCCCCTCATCAATCACTAAATCTTCATTATTATCCGTAAAAATAGCAGTAAAGCCGCCTGCATCTGCTGAAGAATGAAACTCGTAAACACGATTTGCATCATTTGCCTTACTATCAATAAAATTTTTCAATCCCTCTTCATTAACCATATTGTCGAATACACTTCTGGAACAATCTGTTTCATCATGATCAAAAGTCTTTCCATCAGACTTTGTTACTTTCTTATTCAAGAGTTCATAATTCATGATCATTCTGCGGTTTAATGCATACCACTGCTGCTGATAATTGGCCTGCTCTTCTCTCAATGTCTTTCCAGGAATGGAATCTGTAGCACTGTTCATTTTACCAGTTTTTGTTTCTCCGGAATATGTAAGAACATTACCATTCGTAATATATCTCAGATATGTCTGTGGATCATTTACAGTAACTCCTGCGTTATTACCAAAATAGAAACTCAGATATTCATCTACCTTTTCTTTCATGGTCTTTTTCTTACCAGAATCTGTACTAGAAGTTTCAGAAGTTACATTACTGTCTGAATAATAATTCTGCATAAATGCTGCTGCTTTACTTGTATCTGTAAAATTCAGATATATATATACATATCCTCCGTCACCCGCAGAATTATCATTATAAAAAACTTCCTGCACTGGTTTTAAACTATCCACTCCTATCTGATCAATCGTTCTATTTCCCCAATCGGCTACCAGGACATCATGATTTATTGATATATTGTTTTCACTGTTTTCGCCACCAATTAAATTAAAATATTCCTGATAGGTCATTGGATTTGTACAATTTCCATCTGCCAGAATTTCTGAAGGTGCCAGATATGCCAACTGTGTTCCCTTTACAGTCAAACTCTCTCCTGTCATAACATCATTACTGTTTGTTCTTTTTCCTGCAATTTGGGAGCTGGCAATATAGTTCTTTCCAGCCAGCATAATCTTTTCCAGGCCGGATAAATCCATAGTTGTATTTTTTCCATTAATAACAATTGCACTGCTGAGTGCCGAAGTTATCCGTCCAGCTTCTGTATACAATGGATTTTTACCACTATCCACAATCCAGTTCGGGTTTTTTTTAATATCTTGTGATTCCTCACTTGGATTACCAAATCCGTAATACTCGCCTTTTATAGTTACATTACTTCCATTTCCCTTGTTTACAGTCAGATCATCTGCCAGATAAGTTTTCCCCAGAAGTTCCACTGTAGCTGAAGTCAAATTTATTCCCTGTGCCCATACAGAAACAGAGCTTCCGCTTGTAAATGTCGAATTTACATCTGTATTAATATTACCCTGGCATACAAAAAGGTCTCCTGACTGCACCGATAAATTTGCACCTGGTTTAATATCCACACTGACACAATCAGATCCATCCTTCACATTTATGCTGCCATTCTTTTTCTGATACTCTTCCAGCAATCCGGCATATACTTTTCCCTGAATTACGGTTTCATCACCAACATTACCAGCTTCACATACAATCCCACCATCCGCTATAACGCTCATGTGCATAAGATCCGGCAGAGTTGAAGGTGTAGGGAACTGTACCTTAGGAATTCCCAATCTAATATCTGTTTCGATAATTGAAGCACGGCCGGCAGAGTCCACATAAATTGCCTTCAGATTTTTCAAAAGCACTCCATTTTTTACATCTTTAGTCATATCAGGAGTTTTCCCTTCAGGATTTACCACTACCATGGTTTCCTTTTCTGTATCAATTTTATTTTCGCCACGTGTGCTCGTATCTGTCATATCCAGATATCCATTCAGTTTAGTAAGGCTATACTGTTTTTTATTCTCTCCATTTTTGAGTCGATCTACCAGTTCATCAATAAATAATTCCCTGAAACTGGACTGTCTCAATTCATCCAGTGTAGCATCTGTATTTACATCTGCATTTGCAGAATATGTTTCAAGTACTTTCGTATATGCAACAGACATAGCTTCTCCTACATCTTCCTGCAATCCGGTACGTATTTCCTCTAACGCTTGCTCTGCTGTATAAAAGCTGTCTTTTCCCTTCAGGTCTGTAATTTTCATATTAAAATTTACTAATGCCATGTACAGGATCAACATACCCAAAATTCCGATAAAAGACACTGACACGATTACAGTCAGCAGGGAAAAACCCCGATTTTTTTTTCTGCTTTGCATCTGTTTCACTTTATGCATAATACCTCCCAGCTGTCAGTATATATTTTCATATCAGAAACATCTCTTAATTTTCTTTTGCTCCATCCAGACTTACGATCAAATCACTGTCTGGAAAATTTTCAGCCGCCGCCCCTTGTTTATATACCTTTACAACGGCAGAATAAATTCTGTTTTCAGCAATCTTATTATCAAGACCATTGTAAGAAAGAATTGTCTTGGCACTGTAATCTGTCGTCTTACTTCCTTTTTTATCCTGATAAGTAAGCTTCATCTGTGTAGTTTTGGTACGTTCAGCTATATCTTTATTGCTGATATCATAATCCAGATTCGTAAGAAGTACCGTAGATGCTCTGAAAAGTCCCTTGTTGGCTGTCCATGGTTTTGTTGGAGATTCTGTTACTGTAAGAGCCATTCTATAACCCAGTTCCTGTGCCTGCGTCGGTTCATTATTCTTTTCATCTCTCTGCTTGGTCACATAAAGATTAACAGGATAATTGACTGTTGCATTTCCATCTTTTACTTCAATCTGACTATTATCAAAATAAATCTCATCTAACGGCTTACTCTGATTTGTCGAATTATAATTTGGATAATAGAAAATATATACACTCTGCAGATCGCTTTCATTTTCTGATCCATAAATAGCAGTATATGGACTGGAATAAGTACAGAAGCAAGACTCTCCCGGCTGCCATGAATCGTCTTCTAATGTATGGGAGAAACTTGTATTTCCACATGGACAAATAGACATAGTTTCATATCCAGATCCACTATTGGCACTATAATCATACATACTTAAAATGTATTTTGCTTTTACAACTATACCTCCCCCACTCTTTTCTAATTTTACTTTCAAAACACGCCTGGTATGTGCATATACTTCTTCCTCGCTAAGTCTTTGTGGTTCAGGATACATTGCCTCATAGGCTCCCGCTTCAGCTTCGGGATTATCCGTCTCCCATTTGCTTTTAGCTATTCCCCATTGAGTCCTGGCATAATCACACTGTTTTGTTATCAACTCGTTCATTGCATTCTCATCCCAGTTCTTCTCCATGATCAGAAATGCATTTTTCTTCGAATCGAGTTTTGTAATATTAGGTGAAAGATAATCATTTTTTCCGTATTCATTATTTGCTGCGGTTTTCTTTTTATATCCAGAATCCTGACTTCCATCAAACTCTACTAATACATCAAACTTATCGTGAAGTGTTTTCACATTTGTCATTGTATAATAATACTTATCCGTCTTGTTCGCATTAAACTTGTAACTCTTTCCACTATCGTGAGAAATTACAGAAGCAGTAACTTTTGTATCATCATCACCATCAGCATCCCTATATTGACGTACATCCGTATAAGTTCCATCTTCCAGTTTCAAAACTTCTCTAATGTCCAAGCTTGTTCCAATATCATTTACCTGCGGTTGAAGAAAAGTAAATCTGGAATTGCCACTCCGATCTAATGGATAATTAAATGCCAATGCAATTTCCTTAAATCTTTTGGCCTTAATTTCTTCCATTACATTCTGTGCTGTAGATGTTGCTTCCAAATAAGTGTTAGACTTCTTATTAATCCTGCTTGAAGTCACAAAACTCTGAAGGAGCACAATCGCAGTTATAGAAAAGATACTCACTGCAATAATTACTTCCAGCAGTGTCATACCTGCATTTGAATTCTTATTCTTTTTTCTGTCCAACTGTATGCTCCCTTCTCTTATGTCTTTTTCACGATTATTTGTCGTTTATGCGGATATGCATGATCCACTTTCAATTTTCAGATCTATAGTTTTCATAAAATGCAGATAGAGGGGCCCTGTATTTCTCCCCTCTAACATACTTTTCTTTATTGTGCCTGTTCGGCGGTATCAGCAGGGGCTGCTGCATCCTGCGTATTTTCTCCTCCCTGACTGTTGGTGTTCTGGCTGTCAGCGCCAGTGTCGGAAGCTGCCTGATCAGCTGTACTGTCTGCACTCTGTGCGTCTGCTGTATCTGCCGCTGTCTTTTTACTCTTTTTGCTTTTCTTGCTCTTCTTTGATTCAATCGTTCCGAAGATATTGTTGGTTCCGTATGCAACGCTTCCTGCATCCGGTTCTGTATATGCTTTGCCGGTTCCTGCCATGGAGAACAGGTTTATTGTAATACTTCCGGAAAGATTTCCTGTAGAAGAATCAAAAGAAGCATTTACATTATCCAATGTCATTCTGCCAATCTGGTCTGCTAGATATTCTACCATATCCTTGAGACTTGCGTATGTACCTGTGAACTGCATACTGTCCTGCGTACGGTAGAGTACCGGAGTGGTCAGAGTCATAGCTGCGTTCTCAGCCTCTGCATCAGAAGCATTCTGCAGATCTTTTTCGCCCTGTGTATCAGTACCTTCGATCTCATCGATCTGAGACTGGGTCTGCGCATTTGCCTGCTCTGATAAAGTTTCGTCAGGCATATCAATCAGCGGATCCTCTGTACTTCCGTCCAAAGCTGCGATAAATTCTCTGGTGCCAAGTCCTACATTGGAAATGCTCATATCCAGAGAACTTTCCATATTTTGTGCAAGCACGATTCCATCTTCAGAACGGATATCTGCCGGAAATTCTGACGTATATTCGTCAATCTTTGCATTAATAGAATCTGTTTCTTCCAGATAAAACTCTCTGTTCTCTGCCAGATCAAGCAGGTCATTCAAACGTTCCTGCAACGGTACATTTGATGCCTGGATACTCTCCGCTTCTTCCATCTGCGGCCGATACCCAAAGAAATATCCGCCTGCAAAAATACCTAATCCCAGAAACATCAGCAGTATTTTCTTATCTCGCATAGAAATATTCATGTCCATTCTAATCTGCCTCCTTATTCTGTGCTCTGATCCAATGGTGCCGGATCTGCATAGGTACACGCCACGCTCATAGAAACAGTTCCGTCCTCAGCCTCATCGATTCCTGTTGTGGTTACAGTTGCCAGACTCTCAAAGGTACGAAGCTGCATGATCGTATTCGCTGCTGCTGATTTGCTGGTTACACGCATGGAAAAGCTGACCTGACTTCCGGTAGAGCTGAAACTCTCCACTGTAATATCAGAAGGCATTTTTTCCTCCATCTCCTCAATGAAGTTCTTAAGTCCCTCATTTGGAGTATTTGTGTACTGATACATATTCTGGTAATTGTCGTACTGTGACTTCGCTGTATTATAAGCATTGTAAATATCTTCTATAGAACTCTCTTCTGAAATCCTCTGATTCAGACGATCCTGCTCATGCTGCTGATAAATACGATTTGCATATCCCGCAGCTGTCAGTGCAACGCCCGCTACAGCTCCAACTACAAAAATAACGATCGCGCCGCTTAAAGTATCTTTCTTCTCTTTTGCTTTTCTGCTGGTCTTTTCCATCAGATTTACGCCTGAAATACTTGGTGCCATAACCGCAGCATAAAGGTAAGCGCCCTCATTCTCAGCACTGGACGGCAGGGCAAAATTCTCCACCTTTTCCAGAACTTTTACTGGCTGGCCAAGTTCATTGGTAAGAAGCTCCATCAGTCCCTGCACCTGCGCACCAAGACCACAGCAGTCAATTGTTTCAAAAGTCGCATCTGTATGGCGGGAAATATAATAGTCCATGATTCGTGAAATATTTCCGATCATATATCTCAGGCTCTCTGTTACTTCTGCTCTGGCTGTTTCCAGCATTCTGTCCTCATCAGAAGCCATTTCATCTGCAGGCATCATGTCAAGGGCAGAATTGATACATCTTCTATTACAAAGTACTTCCAGCGCTTCTCCCACATCCAGTCTGTCTCCGAATTCAGGAAAAGCTCTCACTGTCTCAACAGCGCTGTCTACACCATAGTTGATGTTACGCTGCAAAGCCAGTTCGCCATTATTGATAATGCTGATGCTGGTTCCTTTTAATTCAATCTTCACCAGGATATGTGTTCCTGTCGCGTATTCTCCCCTGACAGCATAATAAACACTGTCACCTGTATAGGTAATGCCAGCCATTGTCAGTCCGGCATTCTCAGCAAATTCACTATAAGCTGCAGAAATCGCTTTCGGCGCCGCATAAACCATCAGATGATACTGTTTGGTTTCTTCTTTTCCATCTTCTGATTTCTGAGTCTCTACATCTGTTACGCTGTAAGATAAGATATATTTCGTTACATCAATCGGAAAATAATCTGTAGCATTTGCCTCAATGATGCTCTGAATCCTGTTTGTCTTTACAAACGGAATCCGAACTTCTCTGCTGGCAATTCTGGTAGAACCAGTTGCAAAATATACCTTTTTTGTCTTTATCTTTCTCTGAAAAAGTTCTTCCCTCAAAACTTCTGCAAGACTTTTGGTATCCCGGATCTGTCCATCTTCCACCGCTCCCTGAGGTGCCGGAATGCAGAAACAGTTAAAAATCCTGCCTTTCTTACCACGTACTTCGATTTCCGCAACTCTGACCTGAGATGCCTCTACTTCTATGCTTAAAATTTTCGCCATTTGTGCGTTCCTCCGTATGAGAGCCTGCCATTTTTTCAAACAGCTGCTCTCGTATTTTTCGGTTACAAAAATACATTCTAACTCACGGCTAAAATATATTTTTCTAACTGAAAAACCTTTCGATTTCCAGTTGAAATTTTACAGTCCCAGTAATGACAGATACCAGTTGATCCACGCATTCCCCCATAAAGCAGCCAGCAGAATTCCCGCTGACAGATATGGACCCATTGCAAGCATACGTCCTGCTTTCTTTACAGACATACGAATGATATGAACCACTGAGCCAATAATACATCCCAGGAAAAAAGCGAGCAAGATCAGCTTCCATCCAAGGATCAGACCGCAGGCAAACATCAGCTTGATATCTCCCCCGCCAATAGCTCTGCCACCAGTTAACAGATACAAAATCCCCAGCAGACCACTGACACAGATCATTCCAATCAGATGCTCTACAAGATTTCCTCTGTCAAGGATTGTCATTGCTATGCCAAGTACGAACAGGAATACATTGATTCCAAACGGAATCTCATAAGTACGCCAGTCAATGATACTCAGCACCAGAAGGGCTGACGCCATGAAGCAATAAATCACACTGCTCCATTCGAGGCCATTCACTGCACATATCATCACATAGAGGATGCCATTGACACCCTCTATGATCGGATACTGTACTGAAATTTTTGATTTACAGTTACGACACTTACCACCTAATACTAACCAGCTGAATACCGGAACCATGTCATACCACTTGAGCTTCCGCCCACAGGTCATACAGTGGGAGGGGGCCGTCACTATCGACTCCCCAAGGGGGATTCGGTAGATGCAGACATTCAGGAAACTGCCGATGGTGATTCCGAATATGAAGATTATTATGTAGGGGGTGAGTTCTAGGAAAGTTAGCATAGGTTATTCCTTTCTAAGAATATTGACTTTATCTCATTCAGTATTTATGAAGCTTTATATTCACCATTAGCTTGGTTTTTAAAAGTATCTGGTGTATATGTTACTGTAACAGAACCATCGTTAGCAACTTTTAATGTTGCACTTATAGATGTAGCTTTGGCACCATTAGCTTTTCCATCTGCAGTCCATCTGCTTGATTTCAGTTTTACATCTCCCCAATTATCGCCTGCATATGATGTAATCACATCTTTAACAGTTTGTGCAGCCGATGTACTTGAATTATCTGTACCTTTTACTGTAAGATCTGTTCCAGTAGCACTAATTGTAAAAGTATATTCACCAACAGCAATCGTATCTGTTCCATCTGAAGCAGCTGTCTTAAATGCAGTTACTAAGTTTTCAAGATTACTTACATCTGCTGCTTTTCTTGACTTTTCAACGTATTTTGTATACTGCGGTGCAAGAATACCAACTAAGATTGCAAGAATAGCAACTACAATTACAAGTTCTACTAATGTAAAACCTTTGTTATCTTTTTTCTTTCTGTTAAATAATTTTAACATATTACTATCTCCTTAACGTTTGTTATACCGAGATAGTAACTTCGTTCATGCATAGCAAAGAATTGTTATGCATTCATCGATAAGCTGAATTCTACAATAATTATTAGTTGCCTGCTGGTGTACTAGTGGAACTATTAGAAGTTGTTTTTCTTTCAGCTGCTGTAGCAAAATCTGCTGGTGTATAATCTACCGTTACACCACCATCTTTAGTGATAGTAAATGTAGCTGTAGGATCTGATGTCCACTGGCTTGATTTAACTTTAATTTTTTCCATATCAGGTACATATGTTTCAATGCCCGTTTTAACAGTAGCATTTGAACAAGTCACCCCATCTGTTCCCAATACTATTTTTAATCCGCTGATATCTGCTGTATCTTTAGATGTTTCTCTATCTACAGCATATACCTGTACAGCTTTAACAATTTCATCCATATTTGCTATATCCGCAGACCTTCTTGATTTCTCAACATACTTAGTATACTGTGGCGCAAGAATTCCAACCAGAATTGCCAGGATAGCAACTACGATCACCAACTCAACAAGAGTGAATCCCTTGTTATCTTTCTTTCTGTCTTTCAGAAATTTAAACATAACTCATTCTCCTTCAAAAAACTAATTAAATTTTTTCAATTCGGATAGAGTCATATCGTGTCGAAAGATACAAGAGCAGCACATATTACATGCCAGACAATATATTCAACTTTTCGATGAATACATAACTCTCCTGTTGCTGTCATCACGAATGTCACTATCCGATGATTGATTCAACGAGCGAGAACCCTGACGGGCTCTCCCCCCCCCCCCCCTGTAAAAATCGCTTTTCCAGGAGGGAGGGAGTTATGTTTATAAACTCGTTATTCAGTTTTCATGTTACATTTTGTCTTCGCTTTATTAAAAGAAGAAATATTGTTTATCAAAATACTGCCAATACCAGTTCCGAGATGTAGATGTATTTGCCTACATCTGCAGGAGTCTTAGTCATACTTAGCATGACTGGCCCCGAAGCCGTAGGCAAATACATCTACGTCTCGGAGCGTCCACCCGGCAATATTATTTCTTCTTTTAAGCAAAAATCACTTAAATCCCGCTTTTTCCACGCGCCCCCTTCCATGTCATTAAGAAAACACGACATTTACATGATCTCTATGATGAACACAGCCCCTATGCAAGCTGTGAAACATCCAAATTCTTCAGAAACTTTTAATGCGGTTCCCAATCGCAAGAAACTTACAGATTATCCAAGCCATTATACATAGCCCCAATCGGTGAAATAACCGCGATAACCAATGTACCAACAACCAGCGCCATAAACACAATGATCAACGGCTCCATCGCAGCCAGTACACTCTGGGTAGTCATCTCAACTTCTTCATCATAATAATCCGCCAGTTTCTCCAGCATGTCCTCAATATTACCAGTCTCCTCACCAATTCCAGTCATATGACATACCATCGGAGGAAAGATCCCGGATGCAACCAGAGGTTCAGAAAGAGGAATACCTTTCATAACTTCCTCCCTCGCCTTCATCAGCGCATTCGTATAATGAATATTGTTGACGATCTTTGCCACCGTTTCCAGCGCATCAATCGTTGAAATACCGGATGACAGCAACGTACTCATAGTTCTCGCAAACTGCGCACATGCGGTCTTCACTGTCAGTTTACCGAACAATGGCATCTTCATCTTAATCTTATCGATTGCAAGTCTGCCCTGTTCCGTCTTGTAGATCAGCTTATACGCTACAACCACCAGAATGATCACTGCCAGAATAATATACCAGTTCGCAGTCACCCATTTACTGGTATTTATAACCCACATCGTGATTGCCGGCATCTCCACATCCAGATCTGCAAACATATCAATGAAAATCGGGATAACAAATAACATCATAACCGCAACAACACCGATCGCTGCAATGATCAGAATGATCGGATAAATAGTTGCTTTCTTAATGGTAGCTTTCAGCTTGGCTTCCTTCTCAAACTGTACTGCCATTCGTGAAAAAGCCATCTCCAGACTACCGGAGTTCTCACCGGCTTCTACCATGTTGATCAGCATCGGCGGAAATACATCCGCCTGTCCTCTCATGGAATCTGCCAGCGTATTACCTTTCTCCACGCTGAGAAGTACTTCCGAAATCGCCCGTTTCAGCCATTTATTCTCAGTCTGCTCTGAGAGCATCTGCAAGGCTTCTTTCATCGGCACACCCGCCTGGGTAATGCTGACAAACTGGCGACAGAATACACTCAGATCTCGCGGCTTTACTTTCTTTCCTATGGAAAAATCTATTTCTTTATTCAAGGCTCCCTGTTCTTTGACAGAGACCGGGATGAGACCGTCATTCTTCAGAATATCTACAACTTTTTCCCTGGTATCAGCCTCTATACTTCCTCGCTTCTCTTTTCCTTTTTTGTCTACTGCCACGTAGGAAAAACCTGGCATCTTATCACTTCTTTCTGTCCAGTCAATTATTTGTCGTCTGCCAGATCATTCTCTGTCAGAAGTCAAAGTTGACTTTTTTATTCATGCTTACCGGATCCTGAGCATAAGTTACCGCATTATCCGCATCAATAAGCTTTCTCATATATAAGTCATACAGCGCATCATCCATGGTCTGCATACCTGCACGTTTATTGGTCTGCATGATGGATGCGATCTGATACGTCTTACTTTCACGGATCAGATTTCGCACTGCATTGTTTGCAAAAAGTACCTCCAATGCTGCCACACGCCCACTTCCATCTGCTTTCTTAAGAAGCTGCTGGGACACTACGCACTCCAGCACAGAAGCAAGCTGAATACGGATCTGCTGCTGCTGGTTTGGAGGGAAAACATCGATAATTCGGTCAATGGTCTTATCTGCTCCGATCGTATGCAGAGTGGAGAAAACAAGATGGCCTGTCTCTGCTGCTGTGATCGCAGTGGAAATCGTTTCCAGATCTCGCATCTCTCCTACCAGAATCACGTCCGGATCTTCTCGAAGTGCTGCTCTTAATGCCTGGGCATAATCTGTAGAATCACTTCCAATCTCTCTCTGGTTTACCACAGATTTATCGTGTCTATGCAGATATTCGATTGGATCCTCCAGTGTAATAATATGGTAAGGATAAGTCCTGTTGATCACATGAATCAATGAAGCCAGTGTAGTTGATTTCCCGCTTCCTGTCGGTCCTGTTACCAAAATGAGACCTCTTTTCCGCGTGGTCATCTCCACTACCTCTGCAGGAATACCAAGCTCCTCAGGTTCCGGGATATTGAAAGGAAGGCTTCGCATAACGGAAGCAAGTGTTCCTCTCTGTTTAAACACATTTACGCGAAAACGTCCCACACCTGAGATGGCATATGCGAAGTCCGTCTGTCCATTGTTCTGTAATTCTTCTCTGTGACGGACATCCATCAGGGGCATGAGAATGTCTTCAAGCATCTGCGGGGTAAGGCGTTCTCCCTCTATGGGGGTCAGTACGCCATCGATCCTGTAGCTTGGCGGCCGACCGGTTGTCAGATGGATATCGGAAGCCTTTACCTTCACTGACTGTATCAGTATTTCGTCTAAATTATACATATTTCCTAATCTGCCTCGTAACTCCCTGAGAATCTCCGGAGAACTCCGGTTCCGCAGGAATTCCTTCTATATTAATAGTCGTAAAATTAATAATCTATAAGTCTCAATCATTCATAAGATGCCTTAAGCATCTCTTCCACAGAGGTGGTACCGTTCAGCACATAGTTGATACCATTCTCTCTCAGTGTGCGCATACCGCTGTTTCTGGCTGCACGTTCCAGTTCCTCTGTTGTGCCATTCTCTGCAATCAGATCACGGATCTCGTCATTGACCTCCATGATCTCGAACACACCGATACGCCCGTAATATCCTGTATGGCTGCAGAAATCACAGCCACAGGGTTCATAGACATTTACATCCTCCTGTGTGTTCATCCTCAGCACTCTCTTCTCCTCAGAGGTGGCAGGACGCATTTTTTTACAGTGGCTGCACAGCTTACGCACAAGGCGCTGTGCGATAACTCCTACAACAGAATCTGCGATCAGATATCTCTCCACTCCCATGTCCGCCATACGGTTCAGAGTACCTACTGCGTTGTTGGTATGCAATGTAGAGACAACCAGATGTCCTGTTATGGATGCCTGTACTGCAATAGCAGCAGTCTCCCTGTCTCGAATCTCACCGATCATAATAATGTCCGGGTCCTGACGGAGAATGGAACGAAGGGCTGACGCAAAATTCAGGTCTACTTTGTTGTTGACCTGTACCTGATTGATGCCCTCAATATCTGCCTCCACAGGATCCTCTACTGTTACGATATTGACTGCTTCTTTATTTAATTCACTTAATGCGGTATACAAGGTAGTGGATTTACCGCTTCCTGTCGGTCCTGTTACAAGAATGATCCCGAAAGGACTAGCCAACATATGGTTGAAACGTTCCATCTCATCGGGTGGAAGGCCCAGTTCTTTTTTATTACGGGTAAGATTCAGTTTGGAAGAGATTCGCATTACGATCTTCTCTCCATGTACAGTCGGAAGGGAGGAAATTCGGATATCATAGTCCTGTCTGTCTACCATAATGGACATACGTCCGTCCTGAGGTTTCCTTTTCTCTGAGATATCCATGCCTCCAAGGATCTTGATACGGGTGGAAATCGCAGGGAGAAGGCTGTTGTCATATACCATACGCTCATAGAGTGCACCGTCGATCCTGTAACGGATGCGGACTTTGTTCTCCAGAGCTTCGATATGGATATCACTGGCCCTCTGGCGGATCGCCTGTTCAATAAGGGAACGCACCAGCTGTACAATAGGTGCATCACTTACATCCGTATCTGTATCGTCATCTGCTGCTCCTCCACGAAGCTGTGCTCTCTCCTGAGTAAATCGTCTGGCTGCATCCAGTGTCTCTGATGCGCCGTAGCATCTGTCGATTGCCGCAAGAATATCTCTGGTTGTAGCAATGTAAGGCTCTATCTGCAGGTTTGTCACGATAGAGATGTCATCGATTGCAGCCATATCCATCGGATCTGCCATTGCCAGATGAAGGATATTGGCGTTGTAGGGATCCAGTTCAAAAGGAATGCAGGTATATTTCTTAAGAATGTCCACACTGACCAGGTTTCGGACTTCTTTCGGGATCGTCACGCCTGTCAGCTGAACGACTTTAAGCCCCAGCTGCATCTGGAGGGCACGAACGATCATATCCTCAGTGATAAAGCCATTATCTACCAGAACTTCACCGATCTTCTTGCCGCTTCCCTTCTGCAATTCCAGGGCTTTCTTTAATTCATCTTCAGTCAGTACATTCTGCCTGATGAGCATGTCACCAAGCCTCATTCTCTCACGTCTTAATGCCATCTGTGTATCTCTTTTCCGAACACAACAGAGTGTTCACTGTTTGCAGAACAAATCATCTGTTGGTGTCTCATCTTCAGATTTTACTGTAATATCAGCAACAAAAAAGAAGGAATTTCTCCTTTTTTTATCTGACATTATATTATTGGTTTAAAGTTAACATATTTCGTACACTTTGTCAATTTTTGTTTCCATATTTTCGAATATTTTTTTCGTTTTTGAAGCATATTCCGCAGGCCAATAAGCAAATTCGTCAGTTTTTACTTGAGCGTTTAAGTTAACAGATAAAAAAGTTTACACACGAAAAAAGAAGGGAAAGCCAGAGTTTTTTGTATGACTTTCTCTTCTTTTGTCCATTTTATTTTGCCTTAAATACAGCGACTTTCTCTTTTGACAGATCGATTTTATCCGGAAGGATGGAAGTCTTCTCAGTGGATTCCGATGTTGTGAATCCTGTTGAGTCGGAAGTATTTGACTTCATCGCATCCTGCAGAGTATTGCTTACTGTCACATTTGAAGAAAAGATATCTATTCCTGTGGAAGCTGCTGCATCACCTGTTGTTGTGCTTACCGTACTGCTGCTCTGCATTTCCTGAACCTGTTCCTGTGTCGGATAGAAGGATGGCTGGCGGATATAACGGAAGCTTGCACTGTATGCTTCGCCTACTGTTACTCCATTCTTGCCGGAGGAGCAGTGTACTGCGATCCAGTCACCTGCGTCTGTTTTACCGCAGAGAATACCTACATGATTATCGCTTCCTGCTTCCGGTCCTTTCTGGAACACCAGATCTCCGGGCTGTGCATCTGCCTCAGTTACCACGTTTGCTTTCTCCCACTGATCGGAAGTTCCGTCGCCTACAGCTTCCTGCATTGCTTTATCCTGATATCCGTTGATCACTGCCCAGGTAACAAAACCACTGCAGTCCAGTCCGTATGCGCGGATGGTTCCGGTGCTCTTGCTTCCCTCGGCTGATACCTTCTCGCTGGTTCCCCAGCCTGGATCTTCACCGATCACTGTGGATTTGCCGCCCCAGAAGTAACCGACTTTACCAACCAGTGAATAGGCTGCGGAAATAACATTTACTCTTTCCTCAGAAACATCATCTCCTACGCTCTCGCGGACAAAACCGTTGGCAGCTGTTACTACCGCGCAGAGGAGTTTGCAGTCTGTCTCCACATATTTCTTAAGAATCGTACGATCCTTTTTTGCGATTTTATTTTTCTTAATATAGTAGTTGATTTTACGATTAGCGTATGTAACGTGAGTGATATCCTGCTTGTCCCTTACGATCGGGTTCATCTCTGCAAAGATTTTCGCAAGGTCTTTCTTGCAGGAAGAATCCAGGGTAAATTCTGTTTTTCCATCCTGGCTCTGCTGATATACATAGACTGCAAGGATATCCTGCCAGTTTCTTACCAGAAGACTGTCTGCAGATGTGGTGGTCTTGCTGCCGTTTACATCGCTGGCATCTGCTACTTTGTTCTTTTCTTTATATTCCTTCTCGATCTCATCCATAACAGAAGCGAAATCATCTGAGAAGGTCAGATTGTAGTTATTCTTCAGGCTGTCCAGATAGAAATCCTTACCTGCGTGGATATTGGACGCATAATATACCGGAGTTCCGGTCTGTGCAGCACTGGTATTACTCGTAAATGGATTATTCGTATTCGCATTGTTCTTCTGCGCTTCCAGCTGAGCAATAGTCGCTTCTGCCTGAACCAGCAGATTATAATTAGAAACCTGTGCCTTCTCTGTATCAGACAAGGCATTATATGCAGTGCGGATGCTCTGAACAGTGGCTTTCTTCTCCAGCGTGATGGTCTGTGCGTTCAACTCTTTGATTCTGTCGATCACATCCTGGGCTGCCTTCGTAATCTGTGAAGACGGTGTTGGTGTAGGATTCGCAGGTGTCGGAGTCGGATCTGTTGGTGTCGGAGTCGGATCTGCCGGTGCAGGTGTTGGCTCTGCAGGTGTTGGTGTCGGATCTGTTGGTGTCGGATCTACCGGTGCAGGTGTCGGGTCTGCAGGTGTCGGATCTACCGGCGCAGGTGTTGGCTCTGCAGGAGTCGGATCTGCCGGCGCCGGATCCTCTGATCCTGAATCAAAATCACCGGAATCGCTGAAATCAGAACCGTCTGCTGTATACGCAGCAGTATCCTCTGCTGCAAGTACGGACGCAGGACCGGATAATGCCATTCCTGACATCAATGTCAGACATAAGAATCTGGTAAGATACTTGTTTTTCATATATCTAAATTGCTCCCTTCTTACTGTGAGCATGTCCTTACCCCCTGTTTATAAGGGCATACTGTCTAAATTACTTTTCACATTATTATGTTATTTCATAAGTGAATTATCCCGAAATATTAACCTGTTTTATTCTAGCATAATCATTTTTTGAAATCAACAGCTCAAGGCAGGTAAATTCCAGATTTGACCAAAATTCATTTTTTTGTCACATTTTAACCGACTCAAGCAGTGAGAAAGATATATTTCAGAATGCAGGAAGGCTGTGCGGATATGATTTCCACACAGCCTTCCTGTATTCTTAGCGTATCTCTGTCAGGCTGCCTGAATGGCTCCTGCAAAGTTCTTATTACCAATGCAGATCTGTATCAGTCCCTGCACTACCTGAAAACACATATTCAGGATAAAGCGGATATCCTCTTCCACGCTGCGGAGCTTGTTGAGGTATTTCTCATGAGTAGCTTCGATATAATCGATCAGGGTGGAGAAATCTGCGAAGCGGATGGCCGGTTCCAGATATGCATATGCTTCTCCCTGCTGTATACATTCTTTCAGTCTGTTCTTAAGTACTTTCTCATAATGATTATGCTGGCTGAAGCTTCCTGTATATGTTTTGTTATGAGGAAAGGTAAAATAATCCGCCATATAGTGGATCACTTCGCCGAACCGCCAGTAAACTCTCTGGTTACTCTCATCCGGTCTGATATCTGCCAGTTCTTTCATCCGGTTCTTGACATCTTCAAATGTTCCGTAGAACTCGTGTCTTCTGGTGATAAAGGACGGTTTGATATCCGGCAGAATGCTGCCCAGACAGAAAGCCTTTCTGTGAGACTGCAGGCTTGCTGTGGTCTGCATCTGATCCGCAAGGTATCTTGCTAATAAAATATGTGATTTTTTACGCAATTTTCTTCCTCTTCTTTCTTTTGAGAACCTATCATTCTTATATATGGGAACGAATAATAATCAACTTAACCAACATAGAATACTATAGCAGATTTATACCTGTTATTCAAATAAAATTTTTGTAAACTTTTTCACATTTTCAGGTCAGACAACTGTTTCAGTAATTCCAGGTCACTGTCCTTTACTTTCAGGTTTGTCTCTATCTTCTCTCCCTCAGGAGTGGTGATCGCAATTTCAATAATGCTTCCTTCTTTAAGTCCTTTGCGTGAAACTGCCTGACAGAATGCCGGGAACTTGGGATGATTGCTCTTAAAGGTGTTCCATGCGCCTGTGATCTTCATGATATTTCCTATATTGTTTCCTATGTTCATATGATTGTTGTGTCCTTTCTTATCTCAACTGATTATTCTACATTCTCAAACATCTCTGCAAATGTCATGGAGATTTTCGGAAAATCTTTCAGTGTCACTACTGTATCTGCATTGTACTGCTCAGTTTTGACACCATTTTCTCACATGTTTGACCTCATTTTTACTCCATTTTCGCGTGAAATTATGTAAAAATACGGTAAGATACGTGAAATCAGTATTTCCTGCAAATCCCCTAAATATGCTCAAAATCCGGTGTTCCATACAGGTCGAACGGAGTTGACTGGTAGACGTAGTAGTTCAGCCAGTTTGTATACAGGTTGTTCGCATGTGCTCTCCACATAAGGAGCGGTCTGTTTTCCGGGTTGTTGTCTTTGTAATAATTCTCCGGGATTTCGATGGGCAGGTTTTTGCTGACATCGCGTTTGTACTCACCGTCAAGAGTCACACGATCATATTCCGGATGTCCCATTACAAAGATCTTGCGGCCGCCGTCTGCCATTGCAAGGAAAAGCCCTGCTTCATCGGATTCAGCAAGCACTGTCAGCTCTTTACAGTTATGGATATCCTCGATGGGAACTTCCGTATGTCTGGAATGAGGTGCAAGGAACATATCGTCGAATCCGCGTACCAGTGGAATCTTACGGTTCATCACTTTATGCCAGAAAAGACCGAACATCTTCTTATCAAGTTTGCGTTTTTTCAGTCCATAGTGGTGGTAGAGTCCTGCCTGTGCAGCCCAGCACAGATAAATGGTGGAGGTAACATGGGTGTTTGTCCAGTCCATGATCTCTACCAGTTCCTTCCAGTAGTCTACCTCTTCGAATTCCATCTGCTCTACAGGAGCACCTGTGATGATCATTCCATCGTATTTGTTATTTTTCAGTTCCGGAAATGTCTGATAAAATTTATTCAGATGACTCACAGATGTATTCTTCGCTTCATGGCTCTGTACTGCCATAAAAGTGACATCTACCTGCAGCGGTGTGTTGGAAAGGGAACGCAGAAGCTGAAGCTCTGTCTCCTCTTTCAGAGGCATCAGGTTCAGAATGAGGATCTGAATGGGGCGGATATCCTGATGGGATGCACGTGACTCATCCATCACGAAAATATTTTCTTTTTCCAGAATCTCTTTTACTGGCAGATCGCTCTGTATTTTAATTGGCATTATCTTATCTCCTGTTCTTATTATTTTATTGTTGTGCCATCTTCAGGAAATCTTCTTCCGAAAGGATTGGAATTCCCAGTTCTTTGGCTTTTTTATTCTTTGAAGAATTGGAAGTTGTGTCATTATTGATCAGGTAGTTCGTCTTCGATGTTACTGATCCGGTCACCTTGCCTCCCAGAGACTCAATAAATTCCTTTGCCTGTGCTCTGTTTGCAAAGTGCTCCACACTTCCTGTGATAACGAAATTCATGTTCCGGAAAATCTGCTCACCTGTCTTTTCTTCTTTCTTAACAGTCAGATGGCTCATCAGATGATCCAGTTTTCTGTTATTATCCTCGTTTGAGAAATAATCAGTCAGACTTCCGGCAATTACCGGTCCGATGGTATCAATAGAGCTGATCTCCTCTTTATCTGCATGGCGGATCTTCTCCAGATCATCATCAAAATGCCTGCAGATCACTTTTGCATTGGCAAGACCGATATTGGCGATTCCAAGGCTGTAGATCACCTTCGCAAGAGTAGTCTCCTTAGCTTTATCAAGGCTGGTCATCAGGTTCTCAAAGGATTTCTCCCCGAATCCGTCCATCTCCACGATCTCATCACGATGCTTTCCAATCTCAAAAATATCTCCGAAATCATGAATAAAGCCTCTTGCAATGAATTTCTCCAGTGTTGCTTCTGACAGTCCGTCAATGTTCATGGCATCCCTGCTTGCAAAAAGTGCAAAGGATTTGATCTTCTTTGCGGCACAGTCAGGATTTGTACAGTAAAGTGCCTCCACATCATTTACCTTCTGTATCTGTGTTCCATGGCCACATGCAGGGCAGGTATCCGGAATTTCCAGTTTACTGCTGCGTGTGAGGTTTTCTGCAATCTGCGGAATGATCATATTTGCTTTATATACAGTGATCGTATCCCCGATACCAAGCTGCAATTCTTTTAGAATGCTCACATTGTGTACACTGGCGCGGCTCACAGTGGTTCCCTCCAGCTCAACCGGTTCAAAAACAGCCACCGGATTGATCAGCCCTGTTCTTGACGGGCTCCATTCGATCTCAAGAAGATGGGTTTCTCTGATCTCATCTGCCCATTTGAATGCAAAAGCATTTCTGGGAAATTTCGCTGTTCTTCCAAGGGAATCTCCGTATGCAATATCATCATAAAGAGCAACCAGTCCGTCTGACGGAAAATCATTCTCAGTGATCGCAGTTGAAAAATATTCCATGGCTTCATCCAGCGTTAAAGCTGTGACTGTCCTGTATTCCACTACATCAAATCCCTGTTCTTTCAGCCATTCAAACTGCCGAGCTCTTGAATTATGGAAATCAACCCCGTCGGCGCTTACTAGCGTAAATGCGTAGAAACGCACATTCCTGCGGGCTGTGATCTCATTGTTTAACTGGCGGACAGAACCGCTGCATAAGTTTCTCGGATTCTTGTATTTCGCATCAACGTCTTCTATGGATTCATTGATCCGTTCAAAGTCCGAGTAGGTAATGATCGCTTCCCCACGCAACACCAGTCTTCCCTGATACGGGATTTTAAGAGGAACGTTCTTAAATACTCTGGCATTATTGGTGACAACCTCTCCTGTCACACCGTTTCCACGTGTAACTGCTTTGGCAAGTTCTCCATTCTCGTAGGTAAGAACGATCGTCAGTCCGTCCAGCTTCCATGACAGAAGCGTTTTGTGTTCCCCGATAAATTCCCTCAGAACTTCTCTGTCCTTAGTCTTGTCCAGAGACAGCATGGGGGATTCGTGTTCTTCTTTTGGAAGCTGGTCAACTGCCTCGTACCCTACGCTTATGGTTGGGCTGTTTGCCAGAACAGTGCCTGTCTCTTTCTCCAGAGCCTGAAGCTCGTCGTACATCTGATCGTACTCTCTGTTGCTTATGATCTCTGTATCCTGCTGGTAATACGCCTTTGCTGCCCTGTCCAGCTTTTGCACCAGCTCTTTCATTCGCATGATCGCTGCTGTTTCCATTCTGTTCTCCTGTTCTGATCACTGTTTCACTTGTGGAAGATTCCAGTAAATGGTTCAGTTCTTCCCATTCCTGTGCTGTGATCTCTCTGTATTCGCCTTCTCTGATCCCGTCCAGAGTCAGATTCATGATCCTGATCCTTTTCAGCTTCTGTACCTCATATCCCAGATACCGGCACATTCTGCGGATCTGCCGATTCAGTCCCTGTGTCAGAATGATCCGAAAGCTGCATTCTCCTGTCTGCACCACTCTGCATGGTCTGGTCACTGTATCAAGAACAGGGACTCCCTTGCTCATCCTTCGGACAAATTCCCTGTCCACCGGCTTATTCACTGTCACAAAATATTCTTTCTCATGATAGTTTCCGGCGCGCATGATCTTATTGACCAGATCTCCTTCATTTGTCAGAAGGAGAAGGCCCTGTGATTCTTTATCCAGTCTGCCCACAGGATAAACACGCAGAGGATAATCCAGATAATCTGTTACCGTCATCTCATCAAACTGCTGCTTTGTGCTGCACACGATCCCTCTGGGTTTGTTAAAAAGAAGCAGTACTTTTTTTTCATTTTTATAGACAGGTATATTGTCTGCACAGACCTCATCTTCCAGGCTGACTTTCTGACCGCTTTCTGCTTTTTTTCCGTTTACCGTAATCCTTCCCTCTTCGATCATCCGGTCGGCTTCCCGTCTGGAGCATATGCCTGCCTCGCTTAAATATTTGTTTATTCTGATTTTTTCGTCCATTGTTCTATTATATAATTTTTTGTACATCTTATCAACGGTGAAATTTTGATGGAATTTTTCTGGAAATGTTACTGCTCATACACCACTATCCCGAGACATACAAGCCAAAATAATGCATCTTTTGTAATAAAATAAAAAACTTTACTTTTTTCGGTAATTATGATAATATAGACCTTGTATTAAATAAATTATATAAATCCTTTGAAAATCAGATTTTCAAGATACGCGCCTGTAGCTCAGTGGATAGAGCAGTGGTTTCCGGTACCATGTGCGGGGGTTCGATTCCCTTCAGGCGTGCTGCCTGGGACGTATGTACAGTTCCGGTGCGTTGTATCACAGGAGTTATCAGAATCGGGAACTGTCAGAAATCGTATGGCGGCAGTGAACGGAGCAAACGATAACTCATAAGGAGGACAAGAACTTGGATGATTTTAGAGAATGGTTATCAGATAATCTCCGGTATTTTATGCTGGGTGGAGCTATTCTGATAATTGTGGTTGTCCTGTTTTGCGGCATTCGAGCCTGTTCCGGAAGTAATAAGGGGAATTCCGGAGATGAACAGAAAACCACATCCGAAGACCAGGGAAATGTTCCTTCTTCTCCGATAAGTGAAGGGGAGTCTGACGAGAAGAAAGAAGACGCCAATCCCATGGAAACAGCAGATGCAGATGTTACTGCATTGATCACGAGCTATTATCAGGCTCTGGGGGAAAAAGATATTGCAACGCTGAAGACTCTGGAAGATGATTTCACACCGTCTGATGAGTCAAAAGTCACAAATTTGAAAGATTATATCGAAGGGTATGAAGTAGGCGATGTGTACACGAAGAAAGGTATGACAGATGATTCTTACGTGGTTTACGCCTGTTTCTCGTATATCTGTCAGGGCGTTGAGACCAAGGCCCCTGCACTGACTCAGTTCTATGTATATAAGAACAGCGAAGGGAACTGGGTGATCAATAACGGAGCTTTACAGGATTCTGAGATTTCCGCATATATGGAAAAACAGTTATCAGACAGTGATGTTTCAGCTCTTATAAAGAAGGTGCAGAATGAACTGGATCAGGCACAGCAATCTGATCCGTCTCTTGAAGAATTCCTGAATGGTCTTGGGGAGGAAGCAGGTGTGTCAACAGAGGCAGAAGATGGCACGATGCTTACTGCTTCGGAGGAATGTAATGTACGCGCAGAAGCCAGCACAGATGCTGATATCCTTGGCGTGATCTCAGCAGGTGATCAGGTTCAGAAGACAGGTACTGATGGTGAATGGGTTCAGATCGACTACGACGGTCAGACCGGATACATCAGAGGAGATTTACTTGAATAAAATTGAATATGGAACGTAAAAAATACAGGCGGTTATCTTTGTGGTAACTGCCTGTATTTTTTACGTTCCGTTTTTCTGACATTGTTTTTGTCAGCTTCTGCTGGAGATTTTGCTGTTCTTATTACTTTTCGCAACTTCCGCAGGGGACTTACTTGATTCGATTAAACTCACCGTATGTAACTCCTGCCGATAATTCTGTCTGATGCAGGGAAGCCAGTTCGTGTACTGTTACAAGCTGATAGCCTTCTTCGATAAGCTGCGGGATCAGGATCTCGGCTGCATCTACAGAGGGGCTGAAAATGTCATGCATCAGAATAATGGAACCATCTTTTACGTTATTCATGACTTCCTCAACCGTAGATTCCACATCCTGCGTTTTCCAGTCCAGAGTGTCAATGGACCACAGAATCATCGGGGTTCCCACAGTTGATTTTACCGTATCATTAACAGATCCATATGGCGGACGGACCACCGAAGCTCCCTCACCTGTAAGATTTACAAGCTGTTCATCCACTCTTGCAATTTCTGAACTGATCTCATCCGAAGAAAGAGTCGCCAGATCCTTATGGTCATAAGTGTGGTTTCCAAGTTCACAGCCCAGTTTCTTCATGCGTTTTACTTCGTCCGGAAAACTGGCAATCTCAGTACCCACCATAAAGAAAGTTGCCTTTGCATTATTTTCTTCCAGACAGTCCAGAAGACGGCCTGTAAAAGAGCTGGGACCATCATCAAAAGTAAGGGCAACCGACTTCTTTGCCGTAGATGTACCGGACTTGTCAGAGGTAGCTGACTTATCTGAAGATTTCTTCTTCGAGGATTTTTTCTTTGGTGTATAACCTTTCAGAGAACCATCTGTATCCAGTTCATAAGTTTTCTTATCTATTATCACAGTCCCTGTCTGCAGAATGCCATCCATATCAAAATAATACCGCTTCTTTCCGATATCTGTCCAGCCTGTCTGCATAATACCGGTCTCATCCATATAGTACTGTTTCCCATCTGTATCTGTGAACCATCCTGTGTATGGCTTATCATCTACCAGAAACATCCAGTTACTTCCACTGGAAGCCCAGCTGCCCTCTGATGCCTCAGGCGAGATATCAGTGCTTAATGCAGGACCGCCCGGAGAAGCTTCAGATGAATCTGAAGAAGTGCGTCCAAACAGTTTCCCGGAAGAAGAATCCGTAAAATTATCATTGCTATCAGTCAATGTTTCCTCAGAAGTAAACTCCGCAGAATCCTGATCTTCTGACACGAAAGCTCCGGCATCGCTGATGGCATCTGCCTGTGAAGTCACAGCGGAAGAACGGGTGAAAATTCCTCCAAGTATCAGACACAGAATAACAGAAAGTGCGATCAGCCACCGGTTTGTACGTGGTAAATGATCTGACATGAAAGCCTGCCACTCCAAATGTGTTTAAACATACTCAAACACATCGAGAAATTGAAGTCCTCACGAATACTTCTTACTGCTTCATTGTGTATGTTTTGACGATTGCAGGCAATACGC
>OAVV01000563.1_pt1 | contig 29299 bp, 18 predicted proteins | sample 1501401 | NCBI WGS metagenome assembly OAVV01 (sample SAMEA2580098, study PRJEB22360) | human gut metagenome | biome: human gut; feature: human-associated habitat; material: faeces | place: Denmark | collected 2008/2010 | reverse complement strand
CGTCGATAAGCAGGACGTCCTTACGGTCGCCCTTGATGACGCCGGACTGCACGGCGGCACCGACAGCCACAACCTCATCCGGGTTCACGGACTGGTTCGCTTCCTTACCACCGGTGAGCTCCTTGACGAGTTCCTTGACGGCGGGCATACGAGTGGAACCACCGACGAGCACCACGTGGTCGATGTCGCTCACGGAGATGCCGGCGTCGTGCAGCACGTTGTTGAACGGCGTGCGGCAGCGACCCAGCAGGTCGGAGGTCATTTCCTCGAAGTGCGCACGGGTCAGAGTCTCATCCAGGTGCACCGGGGTGCCGTCAGGGGTCATGGCCAGGTACTGCATGGAGATGCTGGTGGAGGTGGAGGAGGAGAGCTCCTTCTTCGCCTGCTCAGCGGCTTCCTTCAGACGCTGCAGCGCGATCTTGTCCTTGGACAGGTCGACGCCGTACTTGTTCTTGACTTCGGAAACCAGCCAATCGATGATCTTCTGATCCCAGTCGTCACCACCGAGGTGGTTGTCGCCGTTGGTGGCCTGAACCTGAATGGTGGAGAAGCCGTCGTCATCCTTGCCAATCTCCAGCAGGGAGACATCGAAGGTGCCGCCGCCGAGGTCGAAGACCAGGATGCGCTCGTCTTCCTTGCCCTTCTCAAGGCCGTAGGCCAGAGCGGCTGCGGTCGGCTCGTTGATGATACGCAGGACGTTCAGGCCGGCGATCTTGCCGGCGTCCTTGGTGGCCTGACGCTGGGCATCGTTGAAGTATGCCGGGCAGGTGATGACGGCGTCGGTGACCGGTTCGCCAAGGTAGGCTTCGGCGTCGCGCTTCAGCTTCATCAGGACCTGTGCGGAAATCTCCTGCGGGGTCCACTTCTTGCCGTCGATCTCAACGGTCCAGTCGGTGCCCATGTGGCGCTTGACGGAGCTGATGGTGCGGTCGACGTTGGTGACGGCCTGGCGCTTGGCGACTTCGCCGACCAGAATCTCGCCGGACTTGCTGAATGCCACGACCGACGGTGTGGTGCGAGCGCCTTCGGCGTTCACGATAACGGTGGGCTGGCCACCTTCAAGAGTTGCGATGCAGGAATTGGTAGTACCCAGATCGATGCCAACTGCGCGTCCCATAACTTGTCTCCTTTGTAGATAGGTTCGCTATGCGTTTTCTGTTCTGTTCGTTCTTTCGCCCGAGTTTCGGTTTGCCGTCTCTCGAACTTTCCAAAACTTGAGCCTACACCACTCAACTTTGAATCGCAAGCGATTATTCCCAAATCTACAAAAAAGTTGAGCTCTCTTCGCTCAACTTTTTGCCGGGTGCAATCTTAAGCGCAATCTCAGGACACGATTTCAAGGTTCGATCGTCATCGAAAGCAATCGAAAAACGCAGATAAAAATCCGGACCACACTGTGATGTGTGCGATCCGGATCCAATCTGCGATCTTCAGATCACTTCAGATTTTCAGCGGCTGATCTTGGCGGTCTTGACACGCACGCCGGAGACCGGAGTGGAGCTGTCGGAAGCGGAGACCACGTTGCCGGACTTGTCCTTGAGCTCGTAGGAAAGCACTGCATCGCCGTTGAATCCGGTGGATTCGGCCACATACTTGCCATCGGCGAGCCTGACTTCGTCTTGGCGTTGCCGTTGCCGATGGCTGCAATGCGCCGAGCGTCGCTACGGATGCGACCGCTGCGATTGCGCCCTTCAAAGCTTTGTGCTTGCCCATGTTTCTCCTTTCTTCCATGCAGTTTCGTCTGTGCCGTCCGGTTTCGTCGATTCGTTGCGATCGAGGCGGTTTCCCGATTCGGTTTCCCGATTTCGGAGTCCCGTTTTCGGCTATACCTTCCAGCTATGCGGAACCTTTCCGCAACTGCATTTGCTTGGATCTTTCGATTCCACTGCCCACGCTATGCGCCGCAAGCCAACGCACACCGCACTACAGAAGAACGACAGATGAACACTCATCGCCATATGATGACCGCAACATATCCACCGCATGAACAGGGGGAATACGGCCAATAAAATCGCCATATTCCGTCAAACAACACCCCCACCGCACCCCACAAGCCAAAATCCCCCACTGGCTGGATAAATCCAACCTCTCAGACCCCACTCACACGCCAAAAATCCCAGTGACTGGATAAAAACCACCTCTGACGCACCACTCACGCGACTAAATCATCCAGCCACTGGGAAAAATGCCCGCGCCACTCAGCCCCGCGCAACCCGCGCCGCGCGCGTGGCCTTTACGGCCACGAACACGGACCGCACCAGCAGCACGCACAGATAGCAGGCGAACATAATCGCCCCAACTCGTGGCGAAACCTCCCCCGCAATCCACGTGCCGAGCGGCGCGGTCACAGCCGCCGTCACACCAATAATCAGCGCGGTTTTCACATGCGCTAGCCTGCGCTTCAAGTTCGCCGCGCTGGTCGTGATCGAATTCGGAAACATTGCCAACAGCGAAGTGCCGCGCGCAACCAGGTCGGACGCGCCAAACAGCATCGACAGCGACGGCACCGCAAGCGCACCACCCCCAATGCCCAGCAGCCCCGCCAGCGTGCCGATGACCACACCCAGCAACGCCAAGCCAATGCCGGTCACCACCGTCATGACGATCTGGTGGTCGCGCGACGGCACAAAACTCACCTGATTGATCACCACGAACACGAGAAACGCCACGAAAATCCACCGCAGCACCAGTTCCGGCAGCCGTGACAGCAGCCAACTGCCGATCTGTCCGCCAATGAACATGCCGCAGAACAGCAGAGCTGCGGCGAGCCAGTCGACGTGCCCGCCGGTCGCGTACGAAATGACGCCGGAAATGGAGGTCGGCACGATCGCCAGCATGGACGTGGCGGCCGCGTTGCGTTGAGATAGCCCCAGCCAGACGAGCGCGGGCACGATCACCGTGCCGCCGCCAATGCCGAACGTGCCCGACAGCACCCCCACCAACATGCCGACCACAATCAGCACGATGATGCTGCGCGCCGACCCGTCAAGCGCCGTCTCCCCCGCTCGCGATTTCATCTTTTGCGATTCCGTTCGTACGGCATCCGCCTGATCCGCAGTTTCCCCTTCATCACACATGGCAGCTCCTTCCACGTCTTCCGCGCCCGATACTACCCACCTGCCGCGCGCAGCAATCAGCCGATTCCATAATTTTGCGATTTCGCCGCCGCAGCGCCCGGTTCACGCGCTTTCTCGCTTATAGATGGCGGATTCGCGGGATCGACGGATGGTATCTCGCTTATAGATGGCGGCCCCTTGCGGAAACAAGACATCTAGGGGGCATGCATGCTACCCCCTAACGACCTATTGCCCAAACCGACCCGCCACCTATAAGCGAGATACCACCGGACACCCGGCCGAATCCGCCATCTATAAGCCAGATACCCAGCCAAAACCACGACCGCACGCCTACACCCACGCCTACACCGGCACACCCGCACGCCCACACCCACGCAAGACCCATTGCACACACCCCCGTACGCACACGACCGCGCGCGGACCGACAAAATCGCAAGTCATGAGCGAAAAGGGGCATCAAAAGCACCCAAAACAGCCCGAATCACACCCCCATCCGCTCACAGACAAGCAAAACCAGCCCAACTCACAAGTCGTGAGCAAAAGGGGAGGCCACCCAACATCAAAACAGCCCGAAACATCCAGAATCGTACCCCCATCCGCTCACAACCGCGCCAAAACCGTCAAAACCGCAAGTCATGAGCAAAAGGGGCATCAAAAGCGTCCGAAACAGGCCGAATAATACCCCCATCCGCTCACAACCCATGCTTCAGCACGATTCAGGCCATATGCGCACCGCAACAACACCCCTGCGCAACATCAGACATGCACACGCACGCAAACACAAGTACACACACTGAAACGCAACACGTACCACAAGCACACAAACACCACGCACCACATACCGAGCACGACCAGACGCACACCCCCGCACACCGGAGAAGCGATGTCACCGGCCTGCGGCGGCGCTAGGCTAGACACTACCCCCGAACACCAGACGAATGGCGCGCGCCGGCCCCGGCGCACAACCCGTGCCGCACAATCCAGGAGCGTCGCCATAGCCGCGCGAGCCCCACAAAAGCGCAGCCAGCCACAAACACGAGCAGTCCGATCACCGCAGCCGCCACGGCTGTCATTTCGCCCGGCTCGTCGTATTGCGTCTTGTCTGGCACTTTCGGATTCGGAATCCGGTGCCCGCGCACGAGCAGCCTGTGCGAGTTCACTCCGTATGGCGTGCAGGTGATCAGCGTCGCGTAGTCGCGCCCCTGCTCAATATTCAGCTTGCTGATTTCGCTCGGCAGCACCACTGAGATCTGGTCCACTTGGTACGTGTACGTTTGGTCGAGCACGTGGAATGCGAACGTGTCGCCTTTTTTCAGTTCGTCGAGGCCGGTGAGCAGTCGCGCGGATGGCAGTCCGGTGTGTCCGGAGACTACCGCGTGCGTGGTCGCTCCGCCTACTGGCAGCGAGGTTCCGGCCAGGTGTCCGGCGGCGATTTGCAGTACGCCGTCGCTGGTGCCGTGGTATACGGGCAGTTTCACTTTGATGCGCGGTATGGTCACGTACCCCATGATGCCGGTGCCGGTCACGTCGAGCGTCTCGTTGTATTCGCGCTTCTGCTCGTCGGTCATGTGCCATCGGTCGCCGTTGGCCGCGAGCCGCTCGTTGTATGCGTGCGCCGCGTCGAGCATTGCTTTGCGTTCGGCGCCGGACATGTCTTCGGTGTGTTCCACGTAGCTTGCTACGGCGTACGACTGGTGCATACGGTTCCACCAGTCGCTGAATGTCGGATACGCGATGAGACCCAGCGCGCCGATCATGGCGATTGCGGAGATGGCAATCATCACATTGAGCAGCGCATTCGATTTCTTATGCTTGGCACCCGGTTTAACCTGCGCATCCAATTCGACTTGCGCAGCTGGCTTGGCGTCCGATTCATCCGTCACGTTATTTATGCTACGCCCGCTTCCGCAAAGCCGTCTTGGCAACGATCAGCAGCACCAAACCCGCGCCCAAGATGGCCACGGCAATCCAAGCGGCCTGCTGCACGTCGGCGCCGGTGTGCGGCTGGTCCGGCGTGGTGGGTGGCGTGTGCGTGTTGGTGATTTCAGTGGAGTCGCCTTCCACATCGGAGATGGTGGTGTAGCCGTCGGGCACCGCCGCTTCGACCACGGTCCATTCGTGGTCTGCATCGAGATCCGTCCACGTGTGCGTCCACTTGTTGGACTCGTTCAGCTTCACGTTTTCCACGGGCTCGCCGTCGCGCAGGAGTTTCACGGTGATGGATTCGGGGCGCTTGCCGTCAGAATTGTTCCGGTCATTCCAGATTTTGCGCACGGTGCGTTCCACTGTTTTCGGCGGTTGCGCCACACATTCGGTTTTCGGTTCGATACTCAGCACACGCGACCCGCCGGAGACGCCGTCTTCGGGCACTGCGACGAGCATACTGCCGGAAGAGCACGTCCATGTCTGGTTCTTTCCGGAGGCGTTGGCGACCTTCACGTCAACGCTGTCGGACACGGCCAAGTACAGGCCGTCGGACAGTCCGGTGAAGGTCAGATGCCCGGAGGCGTTGGTGACACCGGTTGCCGTGGCGTCGGGCTTGTTCACCGCGATGAGTCCGGCGAGCGTGTTGGCCATGTCTCGCCACACTTGCGCGTCTTTGCCGGTCATCTTTGACCAGTCGACGGGGTATGTGGTGGAGTCGGTGAACGGTGCGACGAGTTCGAAGGTGGCGCCGCCGCTTGCCGGGATCTGCCCAACTTTGTAGAGGTTGAAGCTGGCGTCCGAAATGGCGAAGTTGGTAGAATCGTCGCCAGTTTCGGAGTCCGAGCTCTTATGGTGGTACGAAATGGCGATGCTGCCGCTGGCAGAGTCTGTTGTTGGCGCCGCGACGGCATCGCGAGTAGTGAATGCACAGGCTGCCGCGGCGAATGTGGCGGCGATTGCGCAGCATGCGGCGATGACGCGGCTTGCGATCGTGCGTTCCTTCATTGCCGACCCCTCTTCTGTGGATTGGAAAGTAAGCATGTTTGATTCGCCCCCAACGGCAAACCGGAAAATATATGGAGCCAGGCTGGATACTCAAGAAAATTAGGCAGTGTACAAGGGATTGAGGTGGTCCAGCCCAGCATATGTGGGTTCAGTTATTATTTAACTTTTAGTTTTTAAATTATGTATTGCGATTCCCGTAAGCCGCTGCTGACTTGCGTCAACGCGGCTCACGGGTTTCGCATGGTTACTTCAGATTCTTATGGAATCCGGAGGATCAGGCATTGCGACGACGCAGAGCCATCACCAGGGTCGCGCCAGCAAGCACGAACACGGCGATGCCAGCCACGTACAGCAGCACAGTGCCCATGCCGCCGGTGGACGGGAGGGTAGAGCCCTTCTTATCCACGATCTTGTTATCAAGGGTGGAATCAGAAGACAGAGTCACCTGCGGATTACCGGACTCGTTAATAGAGTGCGTGGCATCAATCTTGATGGTCTTGACTGCGGCAGTGGTGTAGCCCTTCGGAGTGGTGGTTTCCTTCAGGTAGTAAGTACCGGCATCAAGGCCCTTGATCGGGAAAGTGCCGTCCGTAGCGGACCGCATCTCCACTGCGGTCTCATCAGCCTTTGCCGGACGGTAAGCACCCAGAGTGTCATCCTTCACGAGCTTATACTCCTGAGTGCAGCCTTCATCCGTATACAGCTTGAAGCCTGCTCCTGCAAGAGCATCACCGTCCACGCTGTCAATAACCTTCTTGTTGGTGATACCAAAGGTAAAGGCGTAAACAGTCTTGTCTTCGGTCTTGCCAGTGCCTTCAGCGTTCGGATTGTTGGAGTACTCAAGGTTGACGGAGTTCTTGTTGTCCGTAGTGCCGGAAGCGTTGTTGATAGTGGCCTTCTCATTAAGGTGCGCATTATAGATCACTTCAACGGTGAAGCCTTGGGCAATCTTGATGCCTTCGCACTTGGCGATGACATCATCGATGGTCAAAGACCAAGACTGTGTGCCATCTTCCGCAGCTGCGGGAATAGTTGCAGTGTAATCAGTATTAGCAAGGGTCCAAGTCTTAGCGGCAGTGCCATTGTTGCCGTTCACCTTGACGGATGCGATGGATTCGAAGGTGACGCCCTTGCTCATCGTATCGTTGAACTTAACCTTGTAGGTCTTGTAATCAGCGAGATTGGCTTCTGCCGGAATAGTGGCGTCGAGCTTGAACTGGAAGGACTCATTAATATCGTGGTCAGCAGTATTGCCCCAACCTTCAGTTGCACCAGCCTCAGCATCACCAGCCTCAGCATCACCAGTCTCATCCTGGATCTTCTTGTCGACGGTCGGCTGGGTGCTCTTCGGCGCAACCGTTACATCCGCGCCAATAATCTTCAGAATGAAGGAAGTATAGGCATCGTTCTTCTCGTTCAGAGTTCCGGCCTTATCCTGAATAAGGTAGTAACCGTCACTCAGGCCAGAGATGGTGTAGGAACCAACACCAGTCGAGACAAAATCACTGGAATCAGTATGAGTGGTGGAGAGCACGCCACTGAACGCCGTGGCATATGCCTTAGCATCCGTGGAATCACTGCTCTTAGCAGCCAAATTCTGGGAAACAGTTGCAGCATCCTTGTCCTTAATCAGAGCATCAGTGCCTTCAGCAGCAAGCTTGCTCTGGTCAATGCCAGAACCCCATACAACATTGCCCAAGGAACCGTCTGCGCCAAGGTTGCCAGTGAAAATCTGGTATGCCTCGTACGTGTGTCCAGACTTGGCCGGGCTGATAGTGACAGTATGTGTACCCTCAGCCGCCATGGCGGTGGAGGCGCCGGCGACTCCGGCGATAGCCAATGCCGCGGGGGCCGGCGATTATTGGCTGCTACGGGGGATAGCCTTTGCCGCGGTGGCTGCCACAGCGACGAGGCCCTTGAGAACCTTGTTCATTGTTCTCCCTTTCTTTCTTGTTTGAAATCTTGAATCTTCAGTTATGTGTGTTCAGTTATTGCCTAGTGGGCAGTGGGTCGCTACGCTACGGACCAGCCCCCCCCTTCTCCTAGACGAGTTCATCATTGCCGCCTCCTGACCTTGAGGGCCATTCCAGCCGCAACAACACCTATCAACGCAGCCACCAAAGCCGCCGCGTAAATCCAATAATCGCCAGCTCCACCAGTCCCCGGCAGAATCACACCCGGCTTGTTCTTGATGTTGCCAACCGTGAAGGTGAAGACGGAGGAATCGTAATCCTTGTCGGAAGTTGTGAATGCGCCAGTCGTATTGCCGGTGGCAGCCGCAACACTGTTCGAATTCCACTTGCCGGTGCCGTCAGAACCAGCGACCGGGCCGAACGTGAACGTGCGGACGGTGGAATCGACGTCGTATCCGTCAGGAGCCTTGGTTTCGACCAACGTGTACCTGCCCCAATCCAGGCCTTCCAGCTTGAACTGGCCGGCAGCAGGGTCGACGTCGTACGGCTGGCCTTCCGCAGCGCCTGCCGGCGCGGAACAAGTGGTCTCCGCCGCAGTCTTGTTTTCGGCAGGCACGCAGTCGGTGATCGCAATCGGCTTCTGCTGATCAGAAGCGATGTCGGCGTACTCAGCCTTGCCAGTAGTCGCATTCCAGACGAAGTTCTTCGTCTTCGTCAGCTTCCACTCCGAGCCGGAAAGCTTCTTGTCATTGTTGGAATCCGAGGAAACCTTGTTCCACGAAATCGTGCCGGTATTGTGGATGTTCGGAATCTTGTTATTGGCAATCGAACCGCCAGTAGCATTCGTAATCGAAACCGATGTAACGCCATTCGTGGTCGTAATCGTCACCGTATACGGACCGGCGATGCTGTAGCCATTCGGCGCGACCGTTTCAGTCAGCGTATACGTACCGTCTGCAAGGTCGACCACCTTGAAATAGCCAGCCTTAGTGTCCATATCGCACTTGCCCTTGGCGTCGCCGCAGGAGTAGACGATGGGAGCCGCACTCGTGCCGGAACCCTCGGCATCGTTGACGGCGATCACATCTGTCTTGCTGGACTTCAGCATCGCAGTGGACACGCGAGCCCTCACCTTGGCGGCAGAAGAGGCGACCTGACAGCTCTTCGGCTTCGTTGGTTGCTTGTCGGAATTGGTATTCACGTACATGTCGGTGTAGGTGCCACTCCAGAATGTGAACTGATCACCGTTCGCGTTTTGACCGTTGCTGTTGTACCAACCATCGCTGTTCGGACTACTACCATTGCGGAAGTAATAGCCGTGATTCGCTGCAACGTTCGCCTTCGGGATGCTGGCCACCACGTAGCCACTGCAATCCGCATCCGTCATCTTGACCGCAGGCCAGTTCGTGCCGGTCTTTGGCTGATAATGCAGGTAGTACTCTTTCCAATTGACCGTGGACTTCTGGAAGTACACGTTGATGGTGGAGTCATCCCTCACTGTGATGGTGACGGAAGCGGTCGCACCGGAGGAGGTCTTCGCCGTGATGGTGGTCGTGCCAGTCTTCAGACCCGTAACCGTGGTTGTGGTACTGGGACCGGCCGTGACACCAGCAACACTGGTGTTGCCGCTGTACCACGTGACGGTGTCAGAACTCGGCGTCGGCGTTGCAGTCAACGTAATGGTCTTGTTAAGTCCGACCTCATACGTGCTTCCGCTAATGGTGACCGAACCGGTAGTAGAGCTTCCTCCGCCCGTGCTGCAACCGGTAGGGGCTCCATTGACAGCCGCATAGTTCTGTACGCGTACTGCCGATTGCCCCGCCGGAAGACTAAAGTTCGTCTGGCCATTTGCGCTGCCACTGTGGTACCAACCGGTAGCACTACTAGGACTGTCGCCCTTGTAGAACAGATACGTTGCAGCCTTAAGACCAGCATTGTCAATGGTGACGCTTACCCATCCGCTGCAATTCTCAGTGCTTTCCATTGCAGCGCTGGTCCAGGTTGAACCATCGAATGTGTAATACAGCTTCGCTTTGTTGCTCGCGGTGTAGCCATCCGCGTTGAGATAGAACGTGGTGGTGTTCTTTGTATCGGCGGGCGCGCCAGTAACGGTGACGCTTATCTTCGTGCACTTTGTGCTATCCGCAACGGAACATGCAGTGATTGTGGCGGTACCGTTCTTCAAGCCGAGTACCGTGCCATCGTTCACCGATGCAACAGCCGGATCGCTACTGCTCCATTTCACGGCCTGAGGTACGCCATCCGTGCCACCGTCCGTGCCAGTGACAATTGCGGTCAAATCAACAGCAACATTGTAGGTTAGCGAAATACCTTCAGTCGGGACGACATTGCCATTGTACTGAATCGTAACCTTATCGACGGCTTTGGTGGAATCCGTGATCTGATACGCCTCGTTAGAGCCATTATTCTTCTGCAACTGCCATTCAGAGCCGGACAGCACCTTGGTAGGGTCGGAAGCGTCGACCTTCGACCATTCCAGCGTGGCACCTTCCTTCTCGTTGATAATCGCTCTGGAATCGGTCAGCTTCTTATCCGCATTACTGCCGGAGACTTCATTACCGTCGGCGTCATACACGTGCACAATATTCGTGTGAGTGTCTTCATCGTCACCGGTATTGATCTGATAGATATACGGATTAACCTTCGTGTATTCAGTGCTGTTGGTAGCGAACTCTTTCACGAAGTACTTGGCGCTCTTGGCGACGCCTTCGAACTTGATGGTGCCATCCGCGTCATTGCCATCGGTGAACTCGCCATCAGTGATGGTGCCCAAGGAAGATGTTTCAGCCTTTGCAGCCTCAAGGGTGCCGTACACATTCCAAGTGGTGCCCTTCAACGCTTCGCCAGCGGAGTTCGCCTTGTTCCACTGGATGGCCGGGCATTTGGCGGTCATCTGGCCGTTCCATGGCAGGTTGTGGCGCTCCTGGTCCATGTTGAGCACGGAGGCGGTCTTGCCTTCCCAACCTGCTTTATCGTTCTCATATGCGATTGCGGTCGGATTGTACATCATGAAGTCCTGGCCGACGTACACACGGCCATTGGTGCTCACGTGTGATTCGAAGCTGCCGTTCGGCACGAGGATGCTGCCGAGCATTGCGGCCGCAGGATCATCAGTGGTGTTCTTGGACTGATTGTTGCCGTCAATCTCGCTGTTGCTCTCATTGGCCACGCCGCCGCGAATGGTAACGTTTTTGGCGTCCTTGAAGTTCCACATAATCTTTTGAGCCACGGAGGAGTACAGCTTGCGGACTTCTTCTGTTCCCCCCTGGAAGAAGCCACCGCCGATGTCGGTATTGTTCCACCAGAAACGCCAGCCGGTGTGGAAGTCAATGTTGTCGCCCGACACATTGATCACGATGGAGGCGTTATCGGGGATATTGACGAATTTGAAATCGACGCCACGATAGCCGGCGGAGGAAAGCTGCTCACTGGTGAGAGAGAACACCTGCGTGGCGGATTTGCCGTCTCCGGTGAAGGTGATGAGCTTCTCGTTGTTCTTTACGCTTTGGCCATCGACGGTGGTAAAGCCGCCATTATAGGTGAACTGAAAGCTGACGGGATCCGTCGTTTTATCGTAGTTGTACTTGTAACGGGTGGCGGTGCCTTCCGACGCCTCTCCAGAGGCATTGACGGTACCCGTGTTCTCCAGTTTGGCCAAGGGGGCGGAAAGCTTGGTCTTGAGGTTGGCTTCCGTATAGTTCGTGTAATCGGTGCCGTTCACGTCCTTCAACGGGTCTGCTGCGTTGAAGGTGACGTCATTGTTCTTTTGCCAATCGCCCTGAGCGGCCACGATAGAAGAGCGGCTCGTGTTGTTGCTCCACTTGGTCTCACTGCCGGCGATAGAAGCCTTGTATTGGTAACCTTGAGCGGAACTTGCCACAGGTTTGTAGCTATTCTTGGAATCCCATGCCGTGTAGCTCTGGCCGACAAAGCCGCCCTTGCCATATGCGCCGACGTTACCTTGCACATTACCCGAAGAAAGGCTGTTGATACCGGAGTTGGCACCACCGACCGCAAGCACGGTTTTCCTGTCGCTAGGACGGAACTGCGAGCCGAAACCGACGGTGCCCCAGCGGAAGCCGGCGCTGTAGTACTTGCCAGAGGAATCCGGAGCTTTCCACGAATCCTTCAGCGGCCTCATGACCAGTTTGCCGTTGACCACGGTAAGACCTTCGGCCTCTACCGCATACGAGCCATCAACATCATTATCATTGCTGATGTTTATGTTATTATTCGCGTGCTTACCGACGTAAAGGTCACGACCTACGTAGGTTGCCACACCTGTATCCTCGCTAGCCACGCCAGAGGCGTCACCCAGCGTATACGAGGTCGGAGTGCACTTGGAACCATCCGTCAAGCTGTTTTCGTCAGCTTTGGCATTGTAGGCGGGGAGGAGGGAAGTTACTGCGACGGTGGCCATCATGGCTACCGCTATGGCGGCGGCGGTCAGGGAGCGGGTACGCGAAAGCGCGCAACCGGATGCCGATCGCGTTCCTGCATAGTGTCGTGGTGCGTTGCCGGCACCATTACGCCATTGCCTCATCTTGTCCCCTATCCGCAAAGTGTTCACCCTTCTGAGCCCCTCAACTCGAGGGTTGATATCCTTTGCATAATGCCGTTATCACTTCTGTTTTACGTATAGCTTCTACGCTGTTCCCATCTCCGGCAACACAGCCGGAAACCTCTGTTTTCCCTTTTTCTCTGACCTGCGGTTTACTATAATAACCTTTGCAGTTATGAAAACAAAATGAAACAGAAAGAACCCACACCCCCTCCCCCGATACGTTTTTTCGTCCCCTCTCACGGGGACAACGCTTTAAAGCCTGATATTCAACGGTTTGTCAACGATTGCAAAATCAAAAACACATGCTGATCATTGAATGAAATTCATCATTCATCAGCCCCCGATTGGCGTGTCATGAAACACATCACTGCAAATTGTTTCATTTTTTTCCTGAAAACGTATGCCACACACCATGACTACAGTGGGGGTATCCCTTATCAATCCACCCCAGGCCATCACAATCAGCCCGTCGGCATTGACGGGCTGCGGAAGGACAATGAGACTCGGCTCTCAGCGGCCAGTGCCATACACGGAATCGGTGCCACGCAGCACGAGCTGGGCGCGCACAATCTCATGCGCGTTTTCAAGCGGCTCACCTTCGATAAGCTTCATGGCCTTTTGTGCGGCCGCGCGACCCATCGCATACGGATCCTGGCGCATGGTGGTCAGGCTCACAGTGTCGGCGTACGGCGAATCGTCGAAGCCGATAATCGAATAGTCACTCGGCGTGTGGTGGCCGTAACGTTCCAAACGCAACACCAGCGGAATCGCCATCATATCCATCTGGCAGCAGATCGCGTCCGGGAACTCGTCCAACGCAAGCAGTGCGGTCAACGCCGAGTCGGCGAAGGTCTTGCCACGCGGCACAGAGACGACGCGCCACTTGAAGTCATGGGAGGCCTCCATCGTCTTGCAGGCGCGGACGAAGCCCTGTCCTCGCGCATCGATGGAGGAATTAATGGAATCGACCGCATCGGAGCACACGTACACGATATTCTTGTGCCCCAGATTGATCAGATGCTGGGCGGCGGTGAACATGCCGTCCTCATCATCGATGGAGATGGTGGCGTCGAAGCCGTTTTGCGTCGGCGTATTGATGCCGATGATCGGCACGTGGATGCGCTTGAGCTGCTGGATTTCCTTCGAATCCACGCCGAACGACGTTACGAATACGGCGTCCACGTTGCGGCGGACCGGCAGATTCGTGAAGAAGTCGCGGCGGTTTTCGGCCGTGTCGACATGCTGGAACAGCGATACGTCATACCCGGCATTATGCATGACGGATTCGATTCCAGCGAACACTTCCGTATTGAACCAGCTAGTGATCTCTTCATTCATCAGCATCGCCACACGGTACGATTGGCCGGATTTCAGCGACGTGGCGGAACGGGAGATGTTGAAATCAAGCTTGTCCGCCGTTTCCAGCACCTTGCGGCGCGTACGTTCGGACACCAGTTCCGGCCGCGTGAACGCGCGCGACACCGTGGAAATCGACACACCCGCGGCCTTGGCCACCTCGCGAATGCTTGCTCTATCCATCTCTCAACCCCTTTGCGGTTTCTGCATCATAATCACAAACGTTCCCAGCCTTGGAAACACTCGCTTGAGCGGCGATGCTCTCTCAATCTGTTTCCATCATACTGCGAACGTTGTCAAAAATCACGCTAGTTTTGCACAAATCGCACAAATTATCAAAATAACCGGGTAAACCGCGTAAAAAGCCCATTTCGTCCACTGATGCTTATAGCCCAGCCTGCCGTTGTAGTAGTGCATGAACGCCACGCCCACGCCCGGCGCGATCATCATCACGGCGCCGAACAGGCCGGCTGTGAACATCATCGAATTCTCATACTGGCGCATCAGAGCGAAAATCAGCACGAAGCCAAGCGTCACCGAACCGATGCTCATCATATGCTGGCGTAGGCCGATACGCAGCAGCAGGTCCCACAGCAGACCAATCACCACCAGTCCGACCGACAACAGCACCTTCATGGCCTTCTGATAGCACGACGCCACCCAGTCGAGCGCGGCAAGCACAACAAACGCAACGAACAGGCCGAAAACGGGATTCTGCGAGCCCAGGTCGAAAGCCTTATGCGATGTGGCGAGGTCGTACGGCACCTCGCACACCACGGCGAGAATGAACAGCTGCAGGCCGTACGCGACCCGGCTGTGCGTTTCACGGAAACCCTGCACCAACAGCCACGCGTAGATCGGAATGGCGAACCAGGACACCACTTCGCTCAGGACCATCGCCGTCAGCGACGTCATATTGTTGGTATCGGAGCCGAAGAACAGCGGCACGATGGTGGTGCTGCCGGCGGACAAGGCCAACGCCACCGCGCCGATGACCTTAAGTTGGAACACCGTCAGTCCGCGACGCTTTTTCCTGTTGCGGCGAGCGCCGCCGAATCCGATTTGGTCGGTCGAATCGGTTCGAGCTCCCTGCTCGGCATAGCCTTCCATATGTCCTCCTATTGCGATTTTTCCGCGCGTCGCACGTGGCACGTGCACCTTACGCACGCCTTACGCACGTATGCCTTTTACGACTTGCGACTTTTCCTTGCGACTTTCCCGCACGCCACAGCGGCTTCCCGCACGTCCCATGCGATTTAAGCTCAGCGCCCACCGCGCGCCTTATGCGTCCAGCACGAATTTCAGCAGCCCGTCGTAGTCGGCTCCGGTAAACGAACATACCGCATGTGCCGAAACTTCCGGGTCGTCCGCCGGTGAAATTTCCGTGCGGAAGTATGCCGCGTCGAGGCCGGCGGAATTGGCGCCGATGATGTCGTTGCGCTCGTCGTTGCCGACCATGAGCGCGTGCTTGGCGGTCACGAATTCACGGTCGAGCGCCAGCATGTACAGGTCGCGTGCGGGCTTGCGGATTTTCTCTTCACTGGAGATGATCACGTCGTCCAGTACGCTGGCAAGGCCGGTCTCTTCCAGTTCGGGGCGTGTGTAGCAGGCTTGCGCGTTGCTCAGCAGCGCCACGACCATGCCGGCGTCCTGCAGTTGTTCGATCATGTCGAGCGCGCCGGGGTACAGCCGGAACAGGCTGGTGCTGCCTTGGCGGAACGCCCATGCGGCTTTCAGCGCGGCCTGCGGTAGCGCGAGTTTCTTTTCCGCTTCCTCGCTGCGATTCATGAGCAGGGACCGGTAGACCGGCAGGATGTCGAATTCGTCCCACCCGTTGCGAACGATTGCACGGTCGGCTTGGTGGACCATTTCGCGGGCTTCGAGCTTTTCGAACTGGTCGCGCATCACGTCGACGGATTCGTACTGCGCGCCCAATTCGGTCACGCAATCGTACAGCGCCTGCCATGCGGCCTCGCTCTGCTCATCGGTACGAATGTCGATCAGCGTTCCGTACAGGTCGAAAAACACCACCTCGTACCGCGGATTGCGCGCTCCGATTCCCACTGTCGTATCCTTTCTGGTTTTCCGGCCCCATTGCCGTATCTGTTACGGCAACCGCAGCTTTGCGGTCGCCGTTTTGTAGCTTCCCTACTGAGAGTATTACTGCAACCGCCAGATTGCAAACGTATGCGGTGGAACAATCAAATAATCGCCATCACCTGCGCTCACATTGCCTTCCACCGGACTGACGGACGAGCCGAGACCACACCAGTATCTCCGTATTCCGCCAATCGGTTCCAAACCCGTTACGGCCACGTCAATAACGCCGACGTGTCTGCCTGGATTGGCGGCCATCAGATAATCGCCGACGCGGAACACGAGTTCGTCGCCTTCCGTATCGACGATATTGCGATTGCCGTCGAACCACTGTGGATCAGACTTGCGCAATGCAATCAACTTCGCGTAATACTCAATCAAATCGCGCTTCTGCCATGCACGGTTCCAATCGAGCCAGTTAAGCTCTTTGGCGGAATCGTAAGAATCAGAGCTGCCGAATTTGGTACGTGCGAACTCCTCGCCGGACAGCATGAACGGGATGCCAGCGGAGGTAAGCGTGATACCCACAGCCAGCTTGTTGGCGTCCATCACGTCGGTCAGCGCGGCCGCAATCTGCGGACCGACACCGGCCAGCCCTTCCGCCGAGAAATCGGCGTCATACATGACTTTTGGCACATCCACGGTGTTTTCGTTAACGCCTTCGGCCACGGTGCTGCCCAACGAACCAGCCGCAAAGCTCGCGCACAACTTGTCCCACAGCGTGAGGTCGTCGTGCGCGGACACGTATTGAATGACCTGGCCTGCCACTCCTTCCGAATGTTTGCCGCGACGCCACGCGTCCACGGCCTCACGCGCAGCCGCTACGTTCTCGTGCATGCCACCGTTCACATAACCCGGGCGGTCCGAGAAGAACACATGGCCCTTGATGGTGTCTCGCGTGGTGTCGCAGAAGTGGCCGATGCGACTGTCAAGCTTCGACAGGCCTGACTTGTCAGCCAGCACGGTGTCGCTGGGCAGCGGCGCGGTGGCGCCCGCGGACCACGGTTCGCCGTACATGAGAATGTCGCGTCCACGGCCGGGAATCTCATCCAGAGCAGCACGCACGGCATTCATGGTGTCCACGTCGATCAGACCCATCAGGTCGAAACGGAAGCCGTCCATGTGGTATTCGCGCGCCCAGAACGTCACGGATTCCACGATGAACCGGCGGAACATCTTGCGTTCGGTGGCCATATCGCAGCCGCAGCCGGATCCGTTGGCCAGCGCGCCGTTGGGCTTACGGCGCAGGAAATAGTCCGGCACCGACCGCTCAAACCAATTATCGGGCGAGAACATGTGGTTGTAGACCACGTCCATGATCACTTTGATGCCGGCGTTGTGCAGCGCCTGCACCATCTGCTTCACTTCGCGGATGCGCACCGACCCGTCGAACGGATTGGTGGAATACGAGCCTTCCGGCACGTTGTAATTGACCGGATCGTACCCCCAGTTGTAGCGATCGCAGGTCTCTTCGTCCACGGAACCGAAATCGTAAATCGGCATGAGCTGCACCGCGGTGACGCCAAGTTTCTTGAGATATGCGATGCCCGTGGGAAAGTCGGGATGCCCGTCCAGAGACGTACCGTCGTCGGTGAACGCCAGATACTTGCCCCGATGCGATTCGGGGAAACCGCCGGCGGGATCATTGCTGAAATCGCCCACATGGGTTTCCCAGACCACCGTCTGCGCAAGCGGCACGTCCGGCATATGGTCGCGGTACCAACCATCCGGATTGGTGCGGCTGAAGTCCACGACCATGCTGCGCCGGCCGTTCACACCGGCCCCGCGCGCCCACGGGTCGGCGATGCGGTCGACGGAACCGCAATCGCGTTCGATCAAAAAGTCGTAATACACGCCGTGCATGTTGTCGGCGAAATCGTACGTCCAGGAACCATCGGATTCCGGACGCATCGTGTACTGTCCAATCAGAGCGTCGCCGCTTTCCCCCATGGAGCCACGCGAGAACAGTCTCAGGGTCACCTTCTGTGCGGAAGGAGCCCAGAGAGCGAACTGGGTGCCGGTTTCAGTAACAACGGCACCCAGCGGCCGTTCCAGACACAGCGGGAACGGTTCGGCGACGCTCGTGTTCGGCTGTGCGAAGCTGTCTACGAGCGTCATATCCTTTGCCTTTCTTTAGCCCTTCACGGAGCCCGACATGGACTCCTGATAGAAGCGCTGCATCACAATGAACAGGATGGCGATCGGAACGGAGATCACGACCGCGGCCGCGGCGAAGCGGGCAAACCAGTTCTGGATATATTCCTTCTGCAGCATGAGCCACAGGCCCAATGCCACGGTGTAGTTGGATTGCGTACGGCAGATCACCTTGGCCATGACAAAGTCGAGCCACGGGGTCAGGAAGCCGATGATGGCCTGGTAGACGATCATGGGCTTGCAGATCGGGATGATGATCTTATGGAACACCTGGAAACGGGTGCAACCGTCGAGCAGGGCGGCTTCGTCCAGCGAGGTCGGAATGGTGTCCATATAGCCCTTCATCACGTAGAAGCCAGCGCCGGAACCGGCGGAGTACACGAGAATCAACGCCACGGTAGTCATGGTGCCGCTTGACAGGCCCAAGGCCTTCAAGATGAAGTAGATGGCGGTGACGGCCATGATACCCGGGAACATGCCAAGAATCAGCACAACGTTCATGAAAGTCTTGCGCACACGGAAACGCATACGGCTCATGCAGTATGCCACGGAGAGCACGAAGATCAGAGAAATCGCACAGGTGAAGCAGGCGATGATGAACGTGGTGCCGAACATCTTCGGGAAGTCCAACACGTTGCGGTCGGTGAACAGCACCCTATAGTTGTCCAGAGTCCACTCCTTCGGGAAGAAGGAGCTGGTGTACGGGGCGGTGTTCTTATTGAACGACTCCGCGAACACCCATACGATTGGGACGAGCCAGATGACGGCCAGAATGGCCAGGAACAAGTGGGCGAACACGTCGCCGGTGATACGGCGGATCTTCTGGTCGTGCAGAAGGCCGTGGCTTTCCACTTTGGTTGCGGAATGCTTGTTGCTCATCGGAATGCCTCCTCATTCTTATAGGAGCCGGAATTGCGGTAGGTGATCAGCGAAACGATGGCCAACACGACGAAGGTCATGATGCCGATCACGGCACCGAGATTGTAATCCTGCTTGTCCACGGTCAGCTTGTACAGCCAGGTGATAAGCAAATCAGTGGAGCCTGCGGAATCGCCCAATGGCGTAGGATCGCCGCCGGACAGCAGGTAAATGACGTTGAAGTTGTTCACATTGCCCGTGAAGGTGGTGATCAGATACGGGGTGAGCACGAAGATAATGTACGGCATGGTGATCTTAGTAAAGATCTGCCACCAGTTGGCACCGTCGATCTTCGCCGCCTCATACTGATCGGCCGGAATGTTCTGCAGAATACCAGTGATCTGCATGATGGTGTACGGAATACCGACCCACAGGTTGATGACGATTACGGTGACACGGGCCCAAGTGGCGTCGGTGAAGAACGGCAGCGGGCCGTCAATCCAACCCCACGTCTGCAGCATGCGGTTCACCGCACCCTGCGGCTGGAGCATGGTGTGCATGACCAGCAGGGACACGAACTGCGGAACGGCGATGGACATGGAGAAGCAGGCACGCCAGAAACCCTTGAAATGGGTGGTCTTGCGGTTGATGATCATGGCCACGAACATGCCGAAGAAGAAGTTCAGGAAGGTGGCGAAGAAGGCCCAGACCAAGGTCCACACCAGCACGCGTCCGAACAGTGCGGCGTTAACGGTGCCGCCGCTGTTGGAGAAGACCTTGGCGAAGTTCTCAAAGCCGACCCAGTGGAACAGCACGAGGTGCTTGTGGTCATAGCTGGTGAATGCCATGGAAATCATGAAGATCAACGGAAGCACAGTGAACACGGCAATGCCCAGCGTGGGCAGGAACATCAGCAGGACGTGAGCCTTGGCATCGAGCAGCTCGCGGACATCGTCCATGAAGCTCGGAGCCTTGCCGTTCTCCTCGAGCAGCACTTGGGACTTGTATGCAGAGCGCACGGACATGACCCACAGGCCGATGAAGGCAGCGGTGATAACCAGAGTGGCGACACCGTACAACAGGATGACCACGGAACGGTCAGGTTCGGTGTAGACCCAGAAGCCGTCGACCAGCTTCTTGCCGCCTGCATTGGTGCCCAAGGTCGGCAACTTGGAAAGATAGTCCACACCATTGATTGCCATGAACACGAAGTATGCGATTTCCAGCGCCAGCATGGCAATGCCCTTGACATACTGCTTGCGCACGATATCGCCAAGACCAAACACCACTGCGGAAAGCTTAGTGAACAGGTCACCACGCCGGAACGCCGCCCTTACCGTGTAAGGCGACGGAGAAACATAATCAGCACCCTGCTTCCGAAGGCGCTTCATCTCCCGCGGGGAAAGAGTTGTTGCTGTCATTTCGACTGCCCTCTCATATGGATATTGAAAGATAAAAAAAGCTTTGCTCCCGGACAAGGGGAAGGAGAATTTAAAAACCTTGCCCGGGAATGCAAAGCTCGGAGGAGGAGTGAGTCACTATGCAAAGTGGAGAGAGACACCGCGACTCGAAGCGTCTCTCAAAGCTGCAGGATGGCTGGGGGGATTTGGCAGTGCCAACCACCTGCATTCTTCAGTTATTGGATTTTTAGAATTACTGATTTCACTCAGCGATCTTGCCACCGGCCTGCTTGACCCAATCCTGGTACTTGGCGGCAGCGTTGTCCTTGGTGATTTCCTTGTTGACCAGGGCCTTGCCGAAGGTTTCGGCCGGAGTCCACCAATCGTTCATGCCAGACAGACCGGACTGCAGGAGGGCGGTGTTGGCCATGGTGTCGGCCTGGGCCTTGGCTGCGACGTCGTCGGTGGTCAGATCAGACAGGGACTTGTCGGTCGGCGGGATGGCGCGCATCTCGTAGTGCAGCTTCTGAGCTTCGGTGGAGCCGAGGTAAGCCGCGAACTGAGCGGCGGCCTTCGGGTTCTTGGCGTTCGGGTTGTAAGCAGCGGCCTTGGTGGCGGCGAAGGACTTCATCTGCTTCTTCTGGCCGTTCACGGTGAAGGTCGGCAGAGAGGTGGCGGCGTAGTTGTCACCCAGGGCCTCCTTCACGTCCTTAGCGGACCAGGTACCGGAGAACAGCACGTCGGCGGAGCCATCCTTGATGGCTGCGAGGCCGGAAGCGCCATCGTCGTTGGAGAAGTTCGGGTTGGCGACCACATCAACCAGATAAGAGGTGATATCGGCGCCGTCCTTCGGGAAGACCATGCCTGCGTCAGCATCATTGCCCTTCTCGCCGAACAGGCTCAGGCCATCATAGAAGCCGTTGATGTACCAAGAATTCTGCAGGGAGAACGCGACCTTGGCCTTGGAAAGGATGGTATCGAAGTCCTTGGCCTCATCCTCGGTGATCTTGGACTTGTTGTAGTACATGAACCACGTGTTGTCGGTGTACGGCACGCCATAGAGCTTGCCATCGGTGCCGGTGACGGAGTTGACTTCGAGGTCGCCGTTCTGTTCCTTCACCTGCTTCTCAGCGTCGGTGCCCAGCTGGCCAATGGCCTTGGCGTCCATTAGAACACCCAACTGATCGGAAGCGAACATATAGACATCGGCCGCCGCGGACGGATCAGTGCTGACCTGCTTGGAAGCATCGCCTTCGGAGACCACGTCATTCTTCCACGTGATATTGTATTCCGGATGCGCCTTGGCGAAGTTCTCTTCGACCTTGCCCAGCCAGTTGGTGTCCTTGGCCTGGTCTTCCTGCGGGGCCCACACGCTCAGCGTGACGGCCTCGGTGGAGCCGGAAGCGTTCTTATCGCCACCGTCGGAGGAGCCACCGCACGCAGCGAGCGGAACCAGCATAGAAACGGCAGCAGTAAGTCCGATTGCCTTCTTCCAATCGATCTTCATTGATCTTCCTTTCCTCACATAACCTTGTGTTCCTCAACATCTCCGGTTAAATGGTACGGACCAAAACCCTGCATACGTTCACATCATCGTTCTTGGATGATTACCAACAACACTGGGGCCACCAAAAATGTATCAGTGATTGTTAGTGTAGCACGTTTCTGCCAACGTTTGCAATTCAGCGTTATGATTGTTTCAAAGAAACACCGCAAACCGCGAAATATCAAGGAGACACACCCTCATGCTTCCACCCGCGAAACACCCCCACCCCAAATGGCTTGCCGACGCAATTTTTTATGAAATCTATCCACAGTCCTTCGTCGACTCCAATGGCGACGGCATCGGAGACATCCCCGGAATCACTTTAAAACTGGACTACATCAAGGATCTCGGATGCAACGCGATCTGGCTCAATCCCTGTTTCGACTCGCCATTCAAAGACGCCGGCTACGACGTGCGCGACTACAAAAAGGTGGCATCACGCTACGGCACCAACGACGATCTCATTGCGTTGTTCGACGCCGCCCACCGGCGCGACATGCACGTGATCCTCGATCTCGTGCCAGGCCACACCAGCGAGGAACACGAGTGGTTCCACCGCAGTTGCAAGGTCGAGCGAAACAATTATTCCGACCGCTACATCTGGACAGACTCATGGATCTCCGGTGGCGACGGACTGCCATTCATCGGCGGCGAATCGCCCCGCAACGGTACCTACATCTTGAACTTCTTCAAATGCCAGCCGGCGCTCAACTACGGTTTCGCGCACCCCGAACGTAGCTGGCAGAAGCCAGCCCTTGGTCCGGACGCGAAGGCCACTTGCGACGCGATGGTGGACGTCATGCGGTTCTGGCTTTCCCGTGGCGCAGACGGCTTCCGCGTGGATATGGCCGACAGCCTCGTCAAAAAGGACGATGAGGGCAAGCCTTACACCATCCGCACCTGGCAGTACATGTTCGCCCGGATCCGCCCGGCCTTCCCCGAAGCCGCGTTCGTTTCGGAATGGGGACGGCCAGAGGAGTCGATGGCCGCCGGCTTCGACATGGATTTCTATCTCGATTGGCGTTGGGACGGCGTTCCCAACGGCTACAACATGCTGTTGCGCAACGTGGACGACCCGTTGAGCCGCAAGGGCGACAAGAGCTATTTCAACGCCGATTCCGGCACGCCGATCAGCGAATTCCTGGACGAGTACGAGCCGCGTCTGCGCGAAGCGGAAACGGCCGACGGAAATTTTAATTTCATCACCTGCAACCACGACACCGCACGCGTGGCGCCGCGACTGTCGCAGCGCGAAATCGCCCTGGCATACTGCACGCTGTTCGCGATGCCGGGCGTGCCGTTCCTGTATTACGGCGACGAAATCGGCATGCGATACCGCGCACTGCCCGGCAAAGAAGGCGGCTACATGCGCACCGGTTCGCGCACACCGATGCAGTGGGGTGCAAACGACGCATCCGGAGCACTTCACGTGTCCGATTCTGCAGAATCGGACACTCGGGCTGGCGATGTGACCGGTGGCAGCTACCTGCCCACCGACCCGTCCGCCGACGCCCCGACCGTCGCCGCACAGCAGGCCGACGCCGAATCACTGTGGCATACGGTGCGCTCCATACTCCACGTCAAGGGGGAATGCGACGCCTTGCGGTCGGGGGCTACGTTCCATGCAATCGAACGCGATAGAGTGTTCGTTTTCGAGCGTTCCACCCACCTGCAGAAGCTGATCATAGCCGTCAATCCAAGCCGCGATTGCAAAGCTTTGCAGTTACCAGATGGTAGTTATCGGACGATTTTCAGCATCGGCGAAAACGAAATTAGCGGCACTTCGCTGCGTCTAGGTCTGCAAAGCTTTGCAATTCTCGAAGCCGAGTAGCAGACGAGCAATGCCCCGTTGGAATAATCGTTTGCAATGCGGAGCGCTGCGCCTTCGTATTGCAAACGATAGTCAATATGGAAAAACAATTCCGGTTATCTATATTCCTGAAATTAGAGCAAAATCGCAATATAGCAACACTCTCTTACCGCAAAACACGCTTTGAAAACGATATCATACCGTGATATAGTTATCTTTGGTGCGAATGCCACCAGCATCGAAGCTGCGACAATCGCAAGCAATGTAGCATGTCAGCCGTCACAAACGGCGCGGAAAGAAGGGACCTATGACACAGACCCAGCAGACCGAAAGCGCAGAACGCATCGCACGGCCTCTTATCCAGCTCGCCAAGCTCAATGGCATTTCCACGTCGTATATCGACCAGCTCGGCACCTATGTGGAAATCCGCGACGAAGTGCTCGTCTCCGTATTGGCCGCACTCGGCGTGGACGCATCCAGCGACGAAGCGATCACCGCCTCCTATGCGGCGACCCAGCAGCGCATCGCAGACACACTTGTTGAGCCGACCGTCGTGAAGTTCATCGGCAAGGAAGCCGTCACGCCAATCCGCGCGAAAGGAAACGACGTGGCGCTGAAGCTGACGTTGGAAGACGGCACGGAATATGCGGGCGATCTGACCGCGTATCTGACGGGCTCGAACGCAGATGACGGCTCGCTGCAACTGACGCTGCCGGACGATATTCCCGCCGGCTACCACACGCTGGCCGTCGATGCCGGCCCGCTGCACGCCGAAGCCGCGCTGATCTGCGCACCGGCACGCATCGAACTGCCGCCAGCAGTAGCGGAAAAGCAACGTTGGGGCTGGATGGCACAGATGTATTCCATCCGTTCCGCTGAATCCTGGGGCGTGGGCGACTATGGCGATCTGAAGCTGCTGCTGTCCGACGCGGCAACGAAATCGCATGCCGATTTCATGCTTATCAACCCGATTCACGCCACCGCGCCGGTGCCGCCGCTGGAGCCGTCGCCGTATCTTCCCGAATCGCGTCGTTTTCTCAATGTGACGTACATCCGTCCGCAGGATATCGCTGAATATGCGGAACTCAACGAGGCGGACCAGGCCGAAGTGGCGCGTCTGCACGCGGAAGCCTCGCCAGCCAACGACAGTATCGAGCCGCTCGACATCAATTCCGCTTGGTGGCACAAGCGCCAGGCGCTGCAGCTTGTGTACAACGTGCCGCGTTCCGTCGAGCGTCAGGCCGCGTTCGACGCGTTCAAGGAGGCCGCGGGTCCGGATCTGCGCGCGTTCGCCGCATGGTCGGTGGCGTTCCAGGTGTGGGGCGCGCCGTGGGAAGGCACGTGGTTCAAGGACACGAACCGCGATTCGCCTGAAGTGGTGGAGCTCATGCGCGAGCACGCCGATATGGTCGATTTCGAATGCTGGCTGCAGTGGATCGCCGACGAGCAGGTGACAGCCGCGCAGAACGCCGCCCGTGACAGCGGTATGGCACTCGGCCTCATGCAGGATATGGCCGTGGGCGTGCACTCGCTCGGCGCGGACGTGTGGTGGAATCCGGAACGTTTCGCAGTAGGCAGCGTAACCGTGGGCTGCCCACCGGACTTCTACAACCAGCAGGGTCAGGATTGGGGCCAGCCGCCGTTCAATCCGAATTATCTGGCCAAAACTGGTTATGGCGTGTACCGCGAGATGGTGCACAACATGTTCTCGCACGCGGGCGCGGTGCGCATCGACCATGTACTCGGCCTATTCCGTCTGTGGTGGATTCCGCAGGGCGAAGGCGCGCGCGGTGGCGCGTACGTTACGTACGACTATGAGGCGATGATCGCGATCCTGACCATTGAAGCGTCCCGCGTGAACGGTTTGGTGGTCGGCGAGGATCTGGGCACCGTGCCTGATTACGTACGCACGGTACTCGGCGAGCACGGCCTGCTGGGCTGCATGGTGGAATGGTTCGCCCGCGTGGACGACTCCCCCAACGCCGGCGACCCGTACGCCGATCCGTCCACGTACCGCAAGTACGCGCTGGCTTCCGTCACCACGCACGACCTGCCGCCGACCGCCGGCTACCTGCAGTTCGAGCACGTCAAGCTGCGCGAACAGCTGCACCTGCTGTCCGGCCCGGTCGAGGAGTTCCAGGCTTCCGCCACCGCCGAACGCGACGCGATGATGGACCGTCTCGTGGAGTCCGGCCTGATCACGCCGGAAGTGGCGGGCGATGTGGAAGGCCACATCCAGGAAATCGTCGAGGCGATGCACAAGATGCTGCTCAAGTCGCCGTCCGTGCTGCTGCAGGCCGCGCTGGTGGATGGCGTGGGCGAGACGCGCACGCAGAACCAGCCGGGCACGTCCAGTGAATACTCCAACTGGCGTGTGCCGCTGGCAGGCCCGGACCTCAAGGTGGTGCACACCGATGAGGTGTTCGATCTGCCGCGCGTGCAATCGCTTGCCGCCATCATGAACGGCGAGAAGTAGCGTTTAGACTTACCATTCCCCTTTCCTTACAAACCAAAATTCCGGTCCTCCTTGTGGAGGGCCGGAATTTTTCATATATGCAAGGCGATTTGGGAGCGGCCAGGTTCAGCGGTCGATCAGCCCAGCAGCAGCCAGACTGAGGCGTCGCTATCCAGCTTGCCATCGTCCGTCAACGGCACGGAATTTGCGATGGCGACCGCATCGTCCGGCAGGGCGATCGGCTCGTCGCCGAAATTGGTGACGGACAGGAATCGACGGCCTTCCGTGGCCGGACGCGAGTAGGCGACCACCGTATCGCCCATGTCCAGCAGGTCGGCGGACGTGTCTCCGGTCGCCGTCAGCACCGTCTGTCGCAACTGCAACAGCTTGCGGTACAAGTGCAGCATGGAACCGTTGTCATCGGCCTCGACGTCGGCCGCGAAATCCTTGAACCAGGCCGGCTGCGGCAGGTGCGCGTCGGCGGAATCGCCCTGCTCCGGGCCGAAACCGAACGTGCCGCCGGTGATGAAGTCCGGGCTCCACGAAGCCGGTTCGCCGCAATCGGCAGCCTTCCACGGCATCGGTGCACGGCAGCCATCACGACCCTTGTCGGTGAAGTTGCGACGGGTGTTGAACGGCGTCGGATCCTCAAGACGATCCCACGGAATGTTCGCCACTTCGAACAGGCCCAGTTCCTCGCCCTGATACACGTAGGCGGAACCCGGCAGGCCCAGTTCCATCAGCGCGGCTGCGCGGGCGCGACGGGTGCCGAGCTCACGATTCTCGCGGTAGGTCTCTCCGTCACGCAACAGCCAATCGTGCGCCAGCTGGTGGTACGGAGCGTCCTTCACCTGCGGCAGACCGAAACGCGACGGACTGCGCGGCACATCGTGGTTGTTCATAACCCACGTCGTGGTGGAACCGTGCGTTTCCTCGGCGGCGCGCAAGCCGTCAGCAATGGCCGTACGGAACTCGTCGGCGAACCAGTTGGCTTCGGCGAACTCGAAATTGAACACCTGGCCAAGCTCGTCGGTGGACGCGTACAGATGCTGCGATTCGGCCTTCACCCACGCCTCGCCGACGGCGAAACGCGGCGGATTGTACTCGTTGAACACCTGACGCCATTCGCGGTAGATGTCGTGCACTTCCGGACGGTCCCACAGCGGGCTGAACGCGCCGTCCGCCGGCAGCACATGCTGCACCGCGGCCGGATCCATGTCGGCCAGCGGCACGGAATCGAGGTCCTTGGCCAAGCCGTGCGCCACGTCGATGCGGAAGCCGTCGGTGCCGTGGTCGGACCAGAATCTCAACGTTTTCTTGAATTCCTCGTGCACGTCCGGATTCTTCCAATTCAGATCCGGCTGCTCCTTGGCGAACATGTGCAGGTACCACTGTCCGTCATCGACCTGCTGCCACGCCGGGCCGCCGAACAGCGACTGCCAGTCGTGCTCGCCGCGGCCGTCGCGGAAGATGTAGCGGTCGCGTGCGGCCGAACCTCGGCCGGCGGCGAGCGCCTCGATGAACATCTTGTGCTTGTTGGACGTGTGGTTCGGCACGATGTCGACGATCACCTTGATGCCGGCTTCATGCGCGGCGGCGGCCATCGCGTCGAAATCGGCCATGGTGCCGAGGCGCGGGTCCACGTTGCGGTAGTCGATCACGTCGTAGCCGCCGTCGGCCAGGTCGGACGGGTAGAACGGGCTCAGCCAGATCGCGTCGATGCCGAGATTCTTCAGGTAATCCATTTTCTCGGTGACGCCGGCGATGTCTCCCAACCCGTCGCCGTTCACGTCTTTGAAGCTGCGCGGGTAGATCTGGTAGACGACGGCTTGCTTCCACCAATCGTCACGCATGTTGTTTGCTGTCACCATAACCCCTTTTGTCGTAGTCCATCGGATGCGGAGCACTGTCTCCGCTACATGAAAACGATAACATCAAGCAAAGCGAAACGCTAATGAAAACTTAATCATTGCAGCACATCAAACGTTTGACGAAAATGTGCATACTCCAGCTGTATCGAGTAGAATCGCAGAAGATTCGACTTGCATACGTTGCCAACGGATGCCATACGAAAGGCGATTATGAAGTTCCTCTCCCCCGATTCCGGCTTTATGCGCGGCCTGAGCGACGCCGTCGACGCGATCTGGATCAACATTCTGATGCTCGTCACCAGCATTCCGATCATCACGATCGGCGCGGCACTGACCGCCGGCCACGACGCCGTCCGTCGCACGCTGTCCGGCGAAGGCACGGCGACGCGCAATTATTTCAAGGCGTTCCGTTCGAATTTTGCGAAATCGACCGGCTATTGGCTGATTTTCGGCACGACCGGCACGCTGTGCGTCTACTCGTGGATCGTGCTGCAGATCACGCCGCTGCTCATTCCGAAATTCGCGTTGACGATTGTGTGGCTCATCGGTTTCGAATGGGTGTGGGCGTTGCAGGCGCGGTTCGAGAACTCGTTCTGGCGCACGCTTGGCAACGCTTTTGTGTTCGGCGTGAGCAACATCGGCCACACGTTGGCATTGGTTGCGATCGACGCGGTGTACGTGACGCTGCTCGTGGCCAGCTGGGTTTACATGCCGCAGGGCCTGTTCCTGCTGCTCATACTGGGGTATGGCACGATGCTGATGCTGCATTCGCCGATTCTCGAGCATGTCTTCCGCAAGTACATCAGCAAGTAATTAGGCACGAAAAAAGGGACTGATTCGCATCAGTCCCTTAAATTTTTCTGGGTGAAAATCAGCCCTTCACCGCGCCGCCTTCGGCCCTGCAATTAAGGACCGCGCTACGCGCGGCTCAACGTTACCCTCGCGGCATAGCCGCTCGGGCTGGAGCCTGGGAACAGCGCACTGCGCTGTTCCCTAAGGGCTGATCGAAAATCAGCCCTTAACGGCTCCAGCCATAACACCCTTGACGATGTACTTCTGGCAGATGAGGTAGAAGATGATGATCGGGATGATGGCCATAACTAGGCATGCCATCATGGCGCCCATATCCACAGAACCATAACCGCCCTTCAGATACTGCACGGCCACGGAAATGGTCTTGTACTTGCCCAGGTCGAGCGTCAGGTATGGCAGCAGGTAGGGGGTTCCGAACCACAATCATGTTCAC
>OAVV01000558.1_pt1 | contig 29415 bp, 41 predicted proteins | sample 1501401 | NCBI WGS metagenome assembly OAVV01 (sample SAMEA2580098, study PRJEB22360) | human gut metagenome | biome: human gut; feature: human-associated habitat; material: faeces | place: Denmark | collected 2008/2010 | reverse complement strand
TTGATTTGGTCGGTAGTCAGTACCTTGTTGGCGATGATTGTCCAGTACCAAGCGAGTCGAGAACCGTCGCCTGCTATTATACCATCATGAACATAATTTTGAACTTGGAATAATGAATCGTCTAATACATAAGAATCGGATATAGTAGCCGTATAATCTTTTTTATCTCCTAATATTGTATTGATAACCTTTACCCTATCTTTAATACTTTGATTTAGATTATTAGCAGTATATCCGTATATTCCTGTTTTACCCACAGAATTAACAGCACTTCTTAAATACCCTCCATTATTTCTAATATAATTAGTTAGCGCTAATCCATAGACTTGGATAAGTCCTATCTGATGAATCATACTCACCACCGTAATCTCATTACTGCCATCTAACATTTCTGTTACTGATTTGGTGGAAGTAATCAGGTCGTCGATTCCGTCGGTGACGAATGCGCCATAGTAAGGACTACCTTTATCTGCGTAGCCACTTCCTTCGGTGTAAGCTGCGTTACTAATCACAAACGGATTGTCAGGGTCCACCAAGTTCTTGACAACAGCCCTGTCCGGATCGTCGTTGCTCTTACCGTAGCAGATGCAGACAGCTTTCAAGGAGGCTAAGACTTCCGGGTCAATGTAGGGACGGTCGGACGAAGCACGAGAAGGCTTACCGATTCGGTTCAATCCGATCCGGTTAAGCCCTATTGTGTTTAATGAGACTCTATTAAGCATCATTCAGCCTCCGTTAGAATACCACTTGTTACTTCTGTATAACTTTCGATACGAATCACCTTCGGATAAACCAAGGCGTCAAAATCGTAATCGAATATTTTCCCTGAATCACTTTGAATATATCCCGGAAGGAATACCGGGTCAAAACCTCGGCTTTCGGCTGTCCTCTCATCCATTGATTCTGTTTCACTACCGGTTTTCTGATAGATTCTGATTTCTGATCCGGCAACACGGTCTAAATGAATATTGAAATTGCTGTTGACAACAATTTCTGATGCATAAAGATCCTGACTCGTTATTTGGGTAAATTGTAAATCTGCCATGATTGTTCCTCCTATTTTTTTGCTGTTATTACTGTATTTCGTAAGAAATTCGGGTACTCTTCCCGCACATCAAAACAAGGACACGCCTTGATATATTCAGCCGGTTCTACCTCACCTGAATCGTCTAGGTCGGGTGAAGTATCACGATGTCCGAGAAGCTCGATGATAGGATACTCTTTGCAAAGCTTGTCAATCAGTTGTCGCAAACTAGCCTTTTGAGCCGGAGTGCGAGTGTCTGCGGGCTTTCCATTTGCATCCAGTCCGCCAACATAACAAATGCCGATCGAGTGCTTGTTATACGATTTACCGGAAAAGCCCTTTGTGTTACAGTGTGCTCCGTCAACGGTGAGCGGTCTGCCCTCTTCGATCATTCCGTCCAGGTCGATTACATAATTATAACCGATCTGATTGAATCCCCTTGCCCGGTGCATCCGGTCAATGTCCTTTGCTCGCAAGTCTTGCCCGGCACGTGTTGCCGAGCAGTGAATGATGATTGAGTCTATATCTTCTCTTTTCATATTCTTTCCTCCTATAATATCAATGTTAATACTCCCAACGCCAGCCCCACACAATCACAGATGATGTCTTTAATTGAGAACTCTGTTTTCTTGCAGTACTTGTCGTATACCTCCTTTAGGATGAAGATCACGACGGTTATAATGATTGCTTCCCATAGTGGCACAATTCCAAAAAACTTTGATAACCACATAATCAAGTTCTGGCATACTATAATATGTGCCATGCCGTCTATTCCAATCTTGGATAGAAGCTTACTGGCTAATGCGCTGATTTTATTTATTTGATTCATGTATTTCCTCTTTTTCGATTATATCCTTCACATCTTCCTTATCAACCTTAAACACCTTCTTACCAAACACACCCAAAGCCCCGATAAGATTGATGTTAATCCCCTTTGGCTTCAGTATATTCCCGACTATCGAGCATCCCTCTATGAAACATACCAATAAGCAAGAATACACATCTATAGGATATTCATTGTGGCTTGCCACGCTAATCATGCAGACCATGCAGACGAAAGCAAAGTAAGTGACCATCTTTCCCATAGTAGCACGGATCGCACGTGAGAATCTGACCTTTTCACCCATTAGTATACTTTTTCTTACTCCGAATAGGAGATCACAGAGGATTACAGCACATGAGACAATCAGCCATGGAATCATATTTTGCAATGATTCGGCAACAAATGCAGTGGCTATTGCGGCAAATCCTCCGGTTGTGGTATGTACTATTGCTTCTTTCATACTACAAGAATTTTAGCCATGCAAAATATTTACTGTTCTCTAGGTAGTTGCTATCCGTTTCTGCTAACCGGGCTTCTCTTTCAAATGATACCATACGGTAAGCATCATGAGAGGAGAAGCATCCGACTATCACACGAATACCCCACTCCACAACGTACCATAGGTAGAAGATAACAGAGGAGAGAAGCAACCACCATGCAGAGAAACCAAATATCAGCATTCCCGCCCAAATAAGAAGGCCGGAAGCAATCGTCAGCTCTGTCCATTGCCGGGCATGGACGCATTCATGATTAATCGTAGACTGGCGGACTGATGCTTCAGGCCATTTGGTAAATACCCATGCGAACAGTGTAATCGTAGAATAGCCGGGGAACAGAAGGTGTTTCGCAATCCAGCTTTCGTAAAATACCTTTTTCATATTATTCGTTTTTAAGTTACTAAATCAAATTATGCTTGTTGTGATATTGTTATGACAATAGGATTAATATCAGTATACTTAATCAATATTCTCGCTAATCTCGTTGCACCTGTTGCATTTGCCTGTACTGTGAAAATATAAGAGAATTGTGTTCCGGTTATGTTATTATTAGTAAATCCAATCCAATCACCACCATTATCCAATATCTCGTATGACACATCAGCTATTTGAGCCTCTGACAGGTTAGAAGGGCAAATTATTGTAACATGCTGTTTCTCATTTGTTATCGGTCTAAAATTTCCTCCTGATAAGCCGATCCACGAGCCGGTGCTTTTTTGCGTAAGAGACATCGCTACTTCGGTAGAGTGTGAATCCACCATCACTATATCGCCAACTCTATCCATATTACTCTCATTGGCATTCACGGTCAAGTATACTTCTGTCATAGTAGCTTCTCCGTCTGTTCCTCCGGCTGATACATCCATTTGCGTAAATGATGCTTGATCTGTCACAACCCAGCTACTATCACAAATGACATAATAGCGCATTTGAGTGTACGATCTTGGAATATCGTTTTCTGGTACAATAGTAGGTGTCGGTCCTATATGAATTAACGTGCTATATGTTATAACATCGTAATATGTTCCCATCTGGCCTACAGTGATGATATGACCTCTCGTTGTTTCATCCGCTAATTGCAAAGCAATTAATCCAGCACGAGGATCTTCTTCCGAACTGTACAACACATCTATCTTGATGTATATTTTCCCGTCAGATTTTTGCAAAGAACAGGTGACCCAATCAACGGCTAAAGATTGAACAAGAATATCCGCTATATCTACGTTGGTATCCAATTCTAGTAATTGGCTGCCTTCGTTGTTTGTATTAAAGAATACGTAGTTAGAAGTCGGGCGCACATAGGGAGTAGAATCTACAGCCGATTGCATCACGTTAAATGAGGCTACATTCCCATTAGCGTAAAACGCTACATATCCAGAACGAGATTCACCTGTGTTATTTTCCGAAGCCGACGCCATAACAGTCATAGTTCCGGAAGGACCTTGATAGTTATCAAGAGAAATCCAATCGGGCTTTTCAGACGCTGACCATTCTGTACTAGAGGTCACTTGTACAGATGCACTACTTCCTTCTCCGTCAAATTCAACGCTATTCGGAGATACCATAATAAAGTCTCCTTCGGCTGTCTGGGTAACAACACAGTTAGCTCCTTCTCCGCCTTCTACCACTGTTACAAAACCTATATCATCCTCTCTGGATTCACTTGTGGTATTCGGGGAGACTGTTATCGTTATATCAAATTCTCCGGCTCCTCCACTTTCCTGGGATAAAGTGACCCAGCTTGGGTGATAATCAATCTGCCAGTCTGTATTGGCGACTACGTGAATAGTATAGTTTCCGCCTTGTCGGATGACAGATAAGGCGTCTTGGTCGATGGTGACAGAGGGAGTTACGCTTTCTTGATTTATCTTAAGCATTACCCCTTCCTTATTTTCTGTTATAAACTGTACAATTCCAGTTCTAGTTTGTCCAGATACATTAGTGCCAATTTTAAATACAGCATCTCCATTTCCCTTTCCTTGATTTTTTCCTTCATAACTAATAAAGTCCGAACCTTTCACGACTGTAAACGACCATCTTGTATTCGACTTTACCTCCACTTTATAAGAAGACGTCAATGGGGAAGCCTGAATAGATTCAGGAGAAATTATAATCCATTCCTTTATCTTTATATCCAAAGCTCCTGATCCCTCAATATCTATCGACATTGTTACAAAATCACCCCTCTTGCCCGTAATCGTCATTCGGGTAATTATACCATCACCCTTTATTGTTAATCGCTCATCTGTTACATATTCATCAGCACTTACAGATAACGCATGAGGCTCCACTGTTCCGATCATCAAAGAAATAGATTCATTTCCGACAAGCGTCTTGAAAACATCAATTGCATCCACTGAATCACTAATCAAATAACCGCTCGATGCCCGCCAGTTCTTTCTTTTCTTTTTCTTTTTCGTCCATTGGCCGGTATCAGGACTACCGACTTCTATAGTGTCAGCCTGTATGTCGATCTCGCATGTTGTTGAATAAGCAAGAGCCTTATATTCCTCTTCCTTCCGTATGAACAATATCAGATCGTTTCCTTTTATCTTTGCCATATTAATCAGGTATATTTTCAATCATTATCTCCTCTGAATCGTCAGCCCATTCTATTTTTTCTGAAAGAACGCGATAATTCCTTCCGTCTCTCGTAAGCCTTGCCATCGGAGTTAATTCACTTCGTTCAACCGTTATATTAAGCTTCTCTGTAGTTCTTCCGTAAACCTGTTTTAGTATACCCAAAAGACGCTCTTCTGCCAGCATACTCGCACCCTCCTCTATAAAATACAGAGGTCCCACATCTCTTCCGGCTCCGGATAATGTATTGTATGCGGCAGGATTGTTATTATTACTTGCTATCTTTAACTCTATTTCTTTCTCCTCGGAAGTACGCCTTTTCAGGATAGAAACGTACACATTATCCTGATTGCTGGACTTTCTTATTTCACTGACATTGTCATCTTTATAATAATCTACTTTCAAGTTGTCAAGATATAATTGCTGATTTCGGTATACAAGATCAGATACTTTACCAAAAGTAGTAGCATGTATTGTTAATTCCACCACTCCCGACAAGTCTTCATTTATCGACATTACATACCCGTCAGCTCCGTTATAGGGCTGATCCAAAGTTTTAGTACTTAATATTTTCCCTGGCACTGAATTATCGTTTTCGCTGCCTAACTGAATCGTAAACCAAGTTTCATTACTTCCCCATGCACTGCCATTCCAATATTTATCTCCTATTCTAAATTTAATTTCTAACTCTCCCGCTCCGTTATCCTCATATAACGAACCACCCACAGCCATGTTATAGCCGTATACTTGCGCAGAAATAACAAATGCACCACTACTGTATTTTGCAGCATTAGGTGACTGCATTTTCAATATCGGCATAGTTCTTGCTAAAAGCAAAGGGGGCGGTTCTGGGGAATTAGATGTTTTATACGGCCTGTTAATTATCCATATTCCACTTTTATAATTATAATTTCGCTTATTTTCAGACTCATCCAAAGAATATATATCCCTTTTTACATACATTGCCCCTATACCAGCACTCATGTTCGCATAATTATAATCTTGGCTTATATACGCACCAAGATTTTCGCTATAACCATATACCAACATGCTCACATTTAAATCAAGACTTTCGTAAGCAATTACTCTTTTATATTCCTTTCCATAGACATGAGAGTTATCTGTACCGTTATGTATGACACTCATATATCCCTCATCAATGGAAGGAACAACCGTACCTACTGCATTTATCTTTGAGGTGATCTTAACTTTATTTACCCCTTGTAGGATCTCCTTTTTATTATCGATACCGTCTAAAGACAGGGAGGAAAACGCAACAAGAACCATAGACCGGTCTCCGTAAGAGAAATTTCCACCATAAACCAAATTTCTCAAATACTCTACCGTAGTGATATAGTAAGCTTGCGACTTTCCAATAAAGTAGAGCGTCTTTTGGCGTTCCTGCAATGTCCATCCCCAAAATCTACAAAACTCTTCAAGAAAAGAAAGACATGTATCAGCATCGTATCTTTCCCAATCTTCCGCATCACGATCATCAGACCCATTATCCTCAAAAAACGTCTGGCGGGAAAGAGTGACACTAAAAGGAGTTTGCGCACTCTCATTCTCACTATACCATACCTCTTTCGGGAAATAGATGTAATTAAAATCTACACCGGTGGACTCGATACACTCCAACAATAGTTCTCCCAGTTTGACAAGACTCATTTCTTTTGCCTGATCCAAATAAACTCCCTCCAGTATACCCAGTGGAGAAATAAGAGGAAATTCTGTTATCAATGGAGTAATGTCCCAATCTTCAGAGAAAGTATCAGCCTGCATATATCCACACCAGCATAATTCTTCATCTATGTGCAATTCTACATAATGCTGACTGTTATCCTCCGGCATCAGACCGTCAAGATCACCGTTATCTATGACACGTAAATAGCCGGTTTGCGTCCGGACCGGTTTTAGATAATCATCATCGGAATCCTCCTCTGTTGTAATCGGATTTACAGCCGGTTCCAGCTGGGTAATCGTGCCCGTCCAGTCCTTTTCATATATATCAATCAACGCATCTTTCTCATTCAGCGTCTTAAACTTCACCTGCCAACGAATTGCTCTTGCCATTTCCTTTATTCATTAGGTTTTCCATTACTTTAGCCTTCTTACGCAAAGCCTCTATCTCTTCTTCGGTTACTTCCGGTTTATCCTCTATTTCCCATGGAAATTCAATATCTAAATCTTTACCGGTTTGAACTTTATGAAAGACCTGGGCTAGCATACGTGTACGCTCCCAGTCCTGACGATAACGTCTGTTTAGACCGACTATATAATCCCTAGCTTCCGGCACGCCCATACGGTTAAAAAAATAGTCGGGAGAGCAACCGCCCTCACCGACTATCAACTGATATACTTCACGGGCGTTTAGCCTTTTGACCGTACAGTCTTCCGGGTTCTCTTCTTTTTTTTTTCGCTTTCATCCTCCGCTTCTCCGGTTAAAGCTTCCATGCGCTTTGCGTAATATTCACTCATGGCGTTAACCAAGCTTATATTATTTAGCGATAACATGAAATCCTCAAAAGAAAGAGTAAAATCTTTATTAGCCCGAAGCAAGATACAGTAATACATGATGTGTATACACAAAGTTTTTCGGGGATCGAAAGGCAGTTTCTTTCCTGCGATCACTTCGTATGTATACATCGGTCCCCATATACTATCAAATGAGAACTCGTATTCTTTGTCTCCGATTTTTATTTTCATTCAGCAGCGACTTTTTTCAATGCACCATATCCGGTCAAAGATATCGATACACTGGCGTTACTTCCTTTTGTCGCATCTCTATCAAGTGCTGTAATATGCGCCTTCCCCTGATACATTCCTTTGGTAGGTATCGTCCACCCATTCTCCGGAAGCCCGTCATTACTTGCGTTGGTTGGGAATCCGACAGTAATATCCAATGGATTTCCTGCAACAAACAAATCAAATAGCATATCATATACATAATCATTAGTGCGATCTTTATCCGCACTGTCTACCGATTCATTGGTAGCACTCCAGTTCATGTTGCCAATCTCGGCAGCATCCCAGAAGCCATCGTCTTTAGTTGCACTATCCACTGTGTTAGCGGCCAAACTAATTTTACAGCTCGTTGACAATGCTACGACTTTGCCGTTAATCCACAGCATCAGATCTTTTCCATTTAAACTTTTAGCTTTTGCCATATCAATCTTTATTTAAGTTAATAATCTACCGTTTTTATATTAAAATACAATTCAATACTGAATGCATCTATTTCCTGAAGGTAATTCTCCGAACTCCCGGACAAAACACAGTCCGTCACTTCGAATTCTTCATATTTACCTGATACGCCTTCCAGATCATAACGGACTATTTGCGCAATCTGTATCGCTGAAAAATATGTCTTTGCGATTACGACAACAGATATACTCACGTTGTCCTCACAGCTCCCATCCTTCGTATCGGTAGGGGTTATTCCGGCACTCCCGAATACTATAAATGGATATTTCGGAGCACCTTCCGGAATGACAAGAGGATAAATCCGATTATCTACTTCTTTTGTCAGTTTATCATCTTTTGACAATACACTGTTTATATGAATACCAACTAATAAACTCATGCTTTTTTTATATTACCTTCGTTCAGCGTTTTTAGGTTACTTTCCATAACCGGCTTCCGTTATAGCTTGCTCTAACTTTTGCGATAAAGTATCAGCAGATCTTCTTACTGCCGAGTCTGCTACTGAAAAGAAATTTAGCGCACGTAACGACCCGCGATTAGCCGTCTTTCCGGTCTTTCCCCTCGTTCTCGTAAATGCCATACGGTTACCTGTTCCTTGATTATGCATGCGTAAAATAAACGACCGGTCACGGCCATAATAAGAATCTACCTGTATAGTTCTTGTGCTTCTCTTCCGGTTTCTCAATATTCCGCTCCTTCCACCTCTTGAAGGCTCATAAGAGCTTGTCTTCCCAGTTGAACGCTGATTATAAAGAGATACGTTACCGCCTAAAGTCTTTTTATAGATGCCAACCTTAACACCTTGATAGGATTTGCGCGGGTCATTTGGCAAATTTCTCTTTGCTGCATTTTGAACCTCCCTTTTTGCCTGATTCAAGCTTTGGCGAATATATTTTTTCAGATCTTTTTTTCTTATTATTTCGTCATAACTCAATCCACGCAATAGACCAAGTGCACCTCTGGCATCCGTTATTACAACAGGAGTCTTAATTATGTAACCTGCTTCTTTTCCTGCCATACCATCAACCCTTTAAAATTACCCCTTTGCCGGTTCTCTTACCGTAGTTGTTGATTACGGTCACGATCTGTTCACCGGTTACTACCGTTTTACTGCCACCACCTCCCAGATTTCCGGAATGAATGGCATTATAGAGTTTTTTCTGATCCGCTTCATTCATAATCATTTCTCCGCTACTTACGCGGGCAGTTATACCATCCATGTAATTATTACCTCCAATTACACCACCTTCCGCAAAACTTGGAATACTCATAATAGCCGCAATAACGGAAGCTACGGCAGCTACGGCCATTATAGCACCAACAAAGGGAATACTGGCAACGGACGAAGCAGCACCGGAGGCGGCTGCTTTTGTATTGGCGTTAGCTTCTTGGTTTTTAGCAGCCGTCATTGCTTCTATGGCTGGAATAGCAGCAGCTACTGCACTGGTAACACCTCCGAGATAGTTAAGCATAGCCCCAAATGTACTATCAGAAAGATTGCCTATTTTCCCTAAAGCGGTTCCAATACCTTCCAATCCTTGCGTCATTTTATCCAACTGTTCTTTCTTTTCTGAAACACCGTCCAGCTCGTTTGCATACTGTTTCCAGATGGTTATCTGCTCATTCAGGTATTTTTTCTCTTCCTCGTTTGCGACAGATAACATGCCGGTATACTCCTGAATCTTATTTTTCGCAAGCGTGTACATATCCATTTTAGAACGGATGGCCTCTATAGGATCTTCACCCTCTGCCTTTTCATCCTCACTGTTTATCATTGTGGCCTGGATTGGTTGTGACAGGACGGGAAGAGTTTTGCCGGTACTTATTGCATCCAACACCGTTTGACTAAGTGCGTCTTTGCCGGAGATTGCGGTTTTTATCTCTTCGTTTAGCTGTTCATTGTTGAAGATCGGGGCTATAGTTTTACTAGTACCACTACTTTTATTCAAACCTAAAACTGTATTCTGTTTTTCTAAAGAGCGTTTTTGATATTCATAACCTCTTTGTTGAAGTTCCACGGTATACTCATAGTCGGATATCATTTGTCTTCTAGCCTCATCATTGTCATTACTCAAGATATTTTGCTTTTCAAGCTCTGCGTTTTGCGCTTTAAATAATTCAATTTGTCTAGTTATTGCTTTATCTTCAACCATTTGAACAGAACCACTCATCACACCACCACCAATTGTTTGTGCATAGTATTGCTTTTTTTTCAATTCTTCTAATCTCTTTTGATAGGCTGTCAATGCTTTCTTTTCTGCTCTAGTCGAGAAATCATTATTGCTGATTGAAATGTATTTATTAATATCTTCCAATGTCCAATCGCTTCTTCCAAATCTTGCTGATAATGATTTAAGCAGTGTTTTTTCTGTACCTTTTTGGGTATCTGTAACATCCCTTTGAAAATTATCTATCAATGTTCGCAACTCATTATATGCCGACACACGCTCTGTTTTTGTTTTAGTCTGATCGTCTATTATCCCCTCCAGACGAGCAAATTCGCGTTCAAACGTACGCGTATTAAACCCCATTGATAATTTGGCATCTTCAAGGCTATCCCTCAATGCAGATAACTCCTTCATATTGGCAATCGTGCGTATAAGCCCACCATTAAAAGCATCCCAATTTCCCGTAGCTATAGACTGAAAGAAAGCATCAACAGTTGATTTGCAAGCATTTATGGTATTATCCCACTCATCCCCTAGTTCTTGAGAAGAATGCAATATTTTATTCATTGCTTCAAGCCCTCCCATAGCAATTCCTGCCGCACCTGCCACTTTGGTTATAGCTCCCGCAGCCTTAGACATTACATTATTCATTGATACGTTTTTATCAATAAATTTGTCTAATCCTTTTTGCGCCTTCTGTAACCCTCCGTTATATTGGGTTGCATCCATTATCAAACGTGTTATCAAATTTGCCATTGCGTTCAGTTTTAAATTAAAACGGGCGGATGTTTATTTCCGCCCGCATACCATAAGTTTTAATAAAAGAAAGGATGGCAAATATTACTCGGCTGCACACTTGCCGAGAACAAATGCTTCCGGACGTAATGTAGTCATAGACCAGTCCGCATTTAACGTCAAACGGACGGAGTCGCTTGTTGCGCCTGTATACGGGTCAATAATGAAACGCTGCTGCCCGAATCCCTGCAATGGTTCATATCCCCAGTACCCGAAACCTACATAGGTATTCGTATCGTCATTAATGTAGTTAGTCGTGAAGATAGGAACACCGGCAATAGCTCCGTTTTCAACAATCATTCTTCCGCTTCCCGGAGTACGTTCTGTTGATTCCAATTCACCTTTTGTATACTCATCCATGACATAACACGGATTCAGACCTTCAATACCCTTCAAAAGAGCTAAGGCACGCATTAGGATTAATTCTTTGTAAGTCGGAATCGCACCGTCAAATGCAATATAATTAGCGGCCTTTCTCTTTGCCTTTGTTGTCAATGTACCAACCGCAACCGGTGATGTCTTGGCAATTGCAGCGAACGGACCAACCAACTTATGAGAAACAGTCGTTGATGTGGTAAACATAAACTTGTTAAGCGTACGAGCCATAGCCTGGGGCAATTGCTGTCTTACCACCTCATAAGCAACACCGTCTGTCTGCATGATGGTCTGGTTAGTCATCTTGACAGTCACACCCACACGAACCGGCTCCGGTTTGATTTTTCCAAAATCTACCTTTTTGTCAGTCAGTTCAACACCTTCTCCGGCTACTTCCGCCTCAATAGACCCAACAGTAGGCCATAAATAGTCACCGGAAAGACCGGTCATCAAAGGAAGGCCGACTTTATTTAAAATCAATCCTTCTTCCAGCGGAGGCAAGATGTCGTTGATTGTCAGCGGGATCAACGGTTCTGCACCGGCAACCATCATTCCGGTATACTCGCGCTTTAACTGGATATTTTGAGGAGATTTAACATGCTCTCTTAAGAATGCGTCGAAAGCTGCTTCACGGCTTGTCACTACGACATATCCCGTCTTTTCAGCGGATGCAATTCTCACATCAAGCACATTCATTTCACGTTCAAGAACCTTCAGCTCCTCTTTCTCCGGATCGGTGAATTCCCGCTTGTTCTCATTTTCCGCAGCGTCCGCAATCTCATTCATGCGAACTACAATCTCTTCTCTTCTTTTAATGTACTGCTGTACACTTACTTTTTTGTCCTTACTCATATTTTCCTAATTAAAAAAACGTTGTTTACTTCTTTGTCTAACTTCTCGTATTGCCTGCTCGCGCTTACTTATCTCTTCCGCACGTTTAGCCTCATCCTCATTACTTATTTTTAAGCCGGATCGCTCTATTTCTCTAGCGGTCACACTAGTTTGCGTGTACGCAGGATCAGATGCAATTGTCATTTCGTATACCATTCCAATCTTCTTCACATGACGGATCAGAACATCATCTTCATTCTTGGTGTAATTGACCGCGGAAGATTCATCGCTCCAATAAGTAAAGGAGCTTCCGCCCATATCCCCACGCTTCACCAATTCCAGCGCATTATTTCCATCAGACGTGTTGGGTGCCTCAAATTCATATTTTACGCCAATATCATCAACGGATAATTTTAATGTGCCAACCCCTTTATTACTTCGGGCAAGCAACTTTTCACGATTATGCCACATCGTCATTTTAATATCCATTTGCGCAAGCTCCTGTTCGGTTATTGCACCCGGCTCTATAATTTCACGATAATCGTCCCAATAATCCACTAACATTCGGCTTTCAACACCAAACACAATCGCATAACCTTCAATTGTACGCCCACTTCCTTCACCTTCCAGGGCTTCCCGTAAATGCGGCTGGAAATGTCCACCTTGCGCACTTCTTATTTCTCTTTTTCTTTCTTCCATAACTTACAAACAGTTCAATAGGTGCTATCTTAGAAGATGCATTCCATATAGAAGTCATCCTATCAGAGATTCCTTCTATAGAAGATGCTGATTATTACTCTTTCTACAATACTTTCTTTATCCCTTTTTAGGTTACCCGCTCTCAACACTACTTCCTTCGTCAATCACATTACAGACTATTGATATGCTACCATCCACTTTGCTCCTGTTGAAACTTTCTATAGCATAAACCCGTCCGTCCCACTCCAGACGGCAACGGTCATTAATCAAAGGATTGTTCCTCATGGTAACGCTTATGCTTCCTGACATCCATACTTCACCGGAGGTTAACGCCTGGACACCCTTCTGGTAGACAACATTCGCCCAAACGGTCTTTTCTTTTGAAAAAGTTACTTCCTGTTCGCCAAACTTCCCTCTATCAACCATAGGGACCAAAATTCCCACACGTTCGGTTAAACTACCTGATCTTAGCATATCAAACCTCCCTATCCGTTAGTTTACGATATGGTTTACAATAAACTTCCAAGGAATACGGGACAGAGTTTTGAGCGACAGAGGCTACGGGTTCTCTATTCCTGTAATTATGTGCCGCAAGTATGAGAATGGCTAACTTTAATCGATCAGGGAACAGTTCTCCCTCCTGTGATCCCCCATTCTTTTCTGCATAACCCATACGTTTCAACTCATCCAAAGTCCGGTGCGTGCCTTCGATTATAGCATCTTCAGCAGCAGAACCGTACAATGTTATTATATCATCCTCATCTTCGAAATCAACCCGCATCTGGGCTTTCAATTCATCTAATGTTACTACTCTTAATTCAGACATTTTCTTCCTCCTTTTTAGATAGGGAGCATTACAGGATGCTTTTGGTAATAAAGTCTATATAACGCAGATTTGAGTTGGTCATAGTTAATAACCAAACCCAAGTTTATCCATTGAGCTATCTGCGACTCCAGTTCATACAATTCACGAATTTTAGCCTCATCCCCGATCTTATTACGCATTTCTGATTCATGCTTGCCATAGACTATGATATTAAGAGATTTAGCCAAATCTTTAATTTTTTGCTTGAATAGATCATCAGGTAAAATAGAGTTGACAGCTTTACACATGGACGGATATGCATCACCGGCAAGGTTGCGGAATTTTATCATTTCATCATATACAAATTTGAGAACGTCATATTTAAATGAGGGATTTATCCACATTGCAAAATCAATAAAAAGCAGTGGATGCATCCATGTGCCCGCATTATCACCCTTATTTGCCCTTGATTTATGATAGGGGTAATTACCCGTATCATAATTTTCCCTCTCCATTATAGTGTAAACGAATTCTTTAGTAGAAGACAAATCGAAGTAGTCATTAACTTCTTTCTTCATTCCTTTTAATTGATTCCACTGTTTTAATAAATCAGTAGCATTGAAAAATGCATCTTTCGTTCTTTGAATTACTTTAAAATCACCCATTCGGCGAATCATGATCTGATTTGTTTTCATAGCTCTTCTTCCTTATTGTCGATTGATTTATTATTAATTGAAGTTTCGGATGATTCTCCGCTTAGTTTTGCACTTCCTAAAGGAGCCAGGTTCACGCTTAAATAAACATCATCTCCTTTATCTACCGGACGTTTGTCGCTTTCTCTACGCAAATCATTTACACTCGCCTGTCCATTATCCAAGCGGGCTTTATCCCATTTGGCCTTACTATCCAGATCCAATGCATACAAACTGCTCAAATCATATTTAAACTTGTAGTCCTGATAATTATCTACGGTCAATAGTTTTGCTGTAAATTCCCGCTCAATCTCTGTGACAATAGGCTGTAATGCCTCGGTATAGAAAGCAATATTGCTAACTTCCACACTCTTGTAGTTAGCGTTGCTATCGTCCATCAATTTAGAAGGAGGAACGTTAAAGAAACGGGCTATTTCACGAAGAGTGAATTTCTTGCTTTCAAGAAACTGCATGTCTGCCGAACTCATACTAATAGGCGTCAGCGTTCCATCTCCTCTAATTTTCAGAATATCATCACCGCGGTTCAATGCATCTTGAATATCATCACCCATTCCCTCCATTTGCTTGTCCTGATATTCTCCCCAGCCCTTAACGGATACATCATTTTGCAAAATAGCCTTGAATCGCCCACCGGTAGCAAATCTTTTCAAGGTTTCATTGTCGGCTGTAGCTGCAATATTTAACGTCGTGGCGGCATAAGTTATCGTAGATACACCCGTATATCCACCATCCCTACTTACATTCTTCAGGTGAATCATATCATCGGCATCTACCGTCTCATATATCTGATTGACTACATCATTGATTGTATACACATTACGATACATATCGTAAGACACAGACCCAGGAGTGCATAAATACATCTTTTCAACGCCATTAAATCTGTTTTTCCTGGGATATATATAAGCATTTCCCTGCAAAAGAATCATTGCTACAGCATTCTTCATCATAACAAACGAATTCATTCGTTCATTAGGGCGGACACTCAACAGATAATTAAGTAGCTTCCCGTCTTTATCATCGTATAGTTTAAAAAAATCTCCTACACGATCTTTTCTCTTATATTGCAGCGTTAACGAAGCAACAGACGAAGAAATCAGATTCACAGCACGGAAAACAGCCGCTATCTTCATTGCCATTTCCGCGCTGCTTACGTATACTACATTTTGCTTATAATCACCACCGGAAAAGCTCTTGTTTTCACTCGAATTCCCAGCGGGAGCCTCTCTCTTGAATAGATTTAATAAATTATATTTCATCATATTAAACTGTTACATAATACAGTCCAATACGAGATTTAGGCTACCTATTGTCATAGTTGTTATAAAGCCAGAACGTCATCAAAGAGGCGATAGCACCGTCTATCTTTAGATTTTCCTTTCTTTTAAGAGGCTTTTTGTTGCACATACGATCTTCGTCAAGATAACAATTTCCAAAACAATACGGAAGTATAGGATTCATAGACATCGCAACTTTTGCCGGTCTACTCTTTGCGGCCATTTCAAAAGTTTCTACTGGTGAGGTAAAAGCACCGTAAGTTTGAGGCACAGCCCGTAGAATCTTTTCCGGCTTGGTTCCATAGGACATTATTGCAGCAGCCAAAGCATTTACTACCTCCTGCGATTTGTAAGCATCATAACCTATCTGAAGGATAGTAAGCTTCTGATTACGTCTCAACACGTCCTCAACAATCACACTGTCGCTTATAACCGCTCCCGGACATACTTTCATATAGCCGGCATTTACCCAAACTCTATACAATTCTTTATTCGGATGATTCTTTAATGTTTCTTCCGGAATATAGCAATCCATCCAAAGATAAAACTTGCGCTGTGCGCGGCTATAGATATTGTATACCACAGCCGAAAAGTCATCACTTACTGACAAGTCCAATGCAGCCATAGCTTCCGGCCTCCCCTGTATGTCTTCTACACTGAAATTTGTCATTAAAGACCGTGCCAGACTTTGCGGTATCCAATCCTTTACTCCTCCGGATACAAAAATGTTCAATAGCTTGGTTTTAAATTCAATCATAGCCTCCGCATCATGTTGAGCCTTATCCCATCTTTGTTTGTAGTAACTTTCCTGGACCGTTATACCGATATGAGGATTACATTTTTTCCAAACTTCCGGTTTCCCCATTTCTTCGTCACACATCTCCCAAGCATCAGGCATAAACAAGGAAGCAAATTGAGAATCATCCGAATATTCACCCTCTAATATTCTTTTTGCGTTTTCCAACTCCCGAGAAAACGGACCATCCTCTACACGGGAGGCAGTAGTTATTATCATTGTCAATGGTTCACGTCTTGTACCCATAGAGGAGGTTAGTACTTGTAGAAGCTCTGCACCGTCAGAATGATCCCGAACATATTTGGCTTGTGCGTATTCATCAAAAATCACCAAAGAAGCGTTCAATCCGTCTTTTGTATCTCCTCCCCCCGTAAGACACTCAACAAAAGCCTCCCGACCGAATTTATTAGGCTTCCAATGCAAAGTTTCCCGCGTTGACTTAAAGTATTTCCGACGCGGATCTAGTTGCTTGACAATCTTGCCTATCTCTTCAAAACAAATCTTCGCCTGTTTATAGCTATTTGCGGCAGTATAAGCCTGGGCATTCGAATCACCAAACAGAAATTCATTTACTGCCAGAGATGCCGTACTAGTCGTTTTAGAAAACTTTCTGGGAACAAACAGGATAGCCTCACGTACCAAACGCCTCAACTCATATCTCTTCCCCCCCTCTATTTTTTTAGTAAGCTCCTCCGTATCAGACATACCTTCAGCAGCACCAACCTCCTCCCAACGGTAAAAGCCCAATATGGAAGCAAACTGAAAATACTGTATAGGGGTCAACCTGTAACATCTTCTACCGTCCATTCCGGAAAACTTAAGACTCTCGTACAGCTTGGCAAACTTCTTCACCTTGGACGGACGAAAAACGTATGTATCCATCAGGCGAAAGAACTTTATAACAGATAAGATTTCGTATAGATTATGCCCCTGTGGATGATTCCTGACCTCATCAACATACAACAACAGGCGGTCATCTATAGTATCCAACTGATAACGTTCTACATCAATGGACAACAATTCTTGAACTTTATCATTCTTGTATTCCCTGGTAGATACATCAAGCACATTAATCCTCCTTCAAACCTTCCATCAACTTGGTTAGAGCATCAGTTTCCTCATTATCACTCTCCTTCTTATCATGACGTACTTCCTTATTCATCATTAGTGACTTTAAAGAAGCCTGCGCAGCTTTAGCTACCATACAGTAAGTATCATAATCCGGATTCTTTATTGAACGGTCATTTCCCTCCCTGCTTTTTTCCACCAAAGACACTTTCTTTCCGTAAACCTGTCTCGCCACGTCACGAAAAATAATCAGAACGGAAGCGGTAATTTCTACCTGATAGGTAAACTCCGGAGAATATTCTTCCTTTGCGGCCAACAACTTCTGTATTCTCTGCTTTAACGCCTTGACTTTATTGTCATATTCCTTGTTTTTCTCCATAAGTTAAAAATTTTAAGCATACCTATTTTTGCTAATTGAACACATTGTTTTTTTCTTCTAATTTCTTACCCCCACAGCCATTTTTCAAAAATCAAAAAATGTCTCTCTTTAGGGGCAGTGGATTTGAGTGATTGAGGGGTCAGAAAAAAACACCTCCCCCTCTAGTTAAAATATATTTATTTTAACTAAAGGTAACGTTTTACAAACCTTTCTGTAACACGACGACAATTCTCCCTGACATTCTCCTTTTTCTTCGATCCGAGGAGTGCATGCGCATTAGCATGACATTCCTGACATAGTGATCGCAGATTTGCATAATCAAACATCAAGCTTTCCATTTCATCTACACTTAAAGCTGTTTCTGCCGGAATGACGTGATGCACTTCTGTTGCTGGTTCAATAATATTTCTTTCCATACAATCTTCACATATTGGATTGGCATTTATCTTTTTCTTTCTTAATACCTTCCATCTCTTAGACTGTATCATTTTTTTATAATCTACATTCTTACTCATACTTATCAAGTGTTTCAATTTTCGAACGAACAGGGACACGACCATATTCAGGCTTTTGTTTTAAGGCTTCAAAATCTCTTCTTATCGACTTGACGGCCTCATCATCCGCAATAAGTTCAATCATATATTCAAGAATCTTTATGTAATTAGATTCTCCTATATCATTACCTATACTTTCTATATATCCGGCTATTCGCGGGAATAGCTTTCTTATGATTGATCGCAACGCATTTTCTGAATTAGATGTTACACTCTCCTTTTCTCCGGCAATTACAAGCCTTTTGCAGACATAACCTCTCCGACCAATCTCACTGAAAAGGTTTATACTTTCAGTGAGCTTCAGGTTTCTATTTCCACCCGGCCTTGTGGTTATTATCCGAGTCTTCTTGTTTTGATAGCCCTCAAATATCTTGGCAAACTCATTCAGCTGGTCGCTTTCCTCCATTTCCTTATCAGCGTACTTCAAGAATGCAGAGAGCAAATACTGCATAAGTTCATATCTGCTTCCAAAACCATATTCATTAACTATCCTATCAATCCTTTCTGCTGTCTCCGGAGACACCTTGGATTGAATACTTACAAACTTCAATTGTCTCTTATCTTTCATAAGCTGTTTTATATTCGTATTAGTCCAATATCTTATCTATCTGCGTAACCACTTTTGCTTTTGGTCTTATTAGGCCTAACAACTTTTATCTTTCCACATTTTATACACTGATAAGTTGAAACTTTATACCAATGACTTTCATCCATGGAACATACGCTATCTTTTCTTATAAACTCCCATCTATGACGGCAAAACCATCTTTTTATAGTTCGGACTATTAGGTATTTTTTCTTTAGTTCACTCCTTGCATATTTCCAGGCTGTTACAATCGCAGAAATACAGTTCATTACACTTATTACTGCTATAATGCCAACTAACCATCCTATACCCGAATGATAAGCCAACAAACAAGCAATCAGCGATAGCCAAAATACTATTTCTTCAAATTGATGATCTTTCATTGCTATTCCTCCCTTAGTCAACTAACACAAATTCGTAAGCAAATACAAACGGATTACTTTCCCATACGCCTTTGCCAGAAACTTTGTCTATCATACAAGCGAAAACGTCTTTAGGATTACGTTTCATATTCCCCCAGCCTAACATTTCAAATCCATCTGATAAATCGTATTTGTAAACTGTTTCATCTTTAGTATAAAGAACAGGATACTCCTCGCTATTGTCAGAGTCTTTAATTAGGGCAACAAGAGGAAATCTTTTGTTATTTGCGTCAAAACATACAATTCTAGCTTTAGATCCGTCTCTTGTGCATATAGATGCACCTGCTTTTGCTTTTTCTAAATCAAATGGTTTCATAATTTGATATTTTAGTTATTTAGTTACTATTGTTCTATCACTCCTTACTACTTTCATCTTAGGCTTCTTAAACTGTTTGTCGCATGATGTATAAGGAAGCCAATACGATCTATCTTCATATAAATACTGATCTATTGGAACAAGATGAAATAGCTCATTGTCAAAATCTACCCCTATCAGCATACATTCAATATCTACTTCCGGGTGCTTTTGATGCCAGATAATGATCTCGCTATGTCGATAAGAGTAATGGATGAATTGGTTGCGAGTCATGATTAGATCATTTTTCGTTTTTAAGTTCCTCTAATATTTTACTTCTCCTGATAATACCATACGATAATGCGGATGGATTATCTGAAAATTCTTTTTAACCCTACGTTCACGGCATCCCTCTTGGCTTCATCAGACGGGTGAACATATACATTAAGAGTAGTGCTTATATCCGAATGTCCCAAAATCGTAGAAACAGTCTTGATATCAACCTTATTCTCAATAAGTGTGCTGGCGAAGGTGTGCCGGAGACCATGAAACTTAATACAATGATCCAATTTAACTTTATCTAAAATAAAAGTTTGGTAATATACACGCAAGCTTCTAGGCTCGATAAACTTTTCGTCACAAGTACATACATAGTAATCAGGATTGCAGACAGCGGAGAACCTTTTGACTACAGGAAGAATATCTTTAAGGATAGGTATATATCTATCCGAAGACGTTGTTTTCGGAGATCCAATCTCTACCTTAGTCTTTTTCCTTGCAGTACCGATATTGTCAGGAATGTATATACGCTCCATTGTTTTGTTTACATGGATCGTCTTATTATCCAAATCAATATCTTTCCATTGAAGTGCACAAACCTCACCTATCCTCATCCCGGTACAAATGGTAAGAAGCACTCCGAGATTGCGAGGAGAAGGATTGGATATTACATAGTCCACTATTTTCTTGTATTCATCCGGTGTATATCTTTCTAATTTAGGTGCAGCTATTTTATTTTTAGTAGGCCAGACTATTTTCCAAGACGTGTCCGGAACAATAATATCCAGTTCGTCGGATGCAAAACGGATAAGCATCTTCAAGACAATAAGTATATCAGAACAATATTTTTTTGATTTGCTACCTGAATCAAGAAGTTCATAAATGAACGACATCACTACCTTCTTATTCAATGTTTCTACATCTTCATTACCGAATTTAGGCTTTATTACATTGATAAATATCAATTGATAACAGGATAGTGTAGATTCTTTAACCTGTCGTTTCTTGATAGGCAACCATTCGGCATAAACATCAGTCAATTTCATTTTTTTGTATTATTTCGTCATTAGCATTAGCTTTAATTATCTCCGAAAAAGCAAGAGTATCATCTTTCCGATTGAGAAGAATATACTTTTGTTTTACTTCCTTAGTCAAAACATCACCATGATAAACATACCCCATCATACCACGAATTGACAAGTTAAGTAAAAGAATGGGTATCGAACGTGCAGACAACTCCCAACATGTTATCATATTCTGTGATGGAAAATGTTCCCATGGTATCTTTTTTCTGCAACGCTCCCACCAGTCGGATATTATCATAGAACCATTCCCAGCCGTGGGCTCATGGATAGAACCGGATTGACTTGTAATATTTGAACAAAGAACTCCTAAAATATTCGGAGTGAAATCCTGCTTTTTCTGTTTGCGTTCAGACAATTCGGTTTCATATATTTCTTGAAACCAATCGTAAGACATATCTCCGTTATTCTTTCGAATAAGCTCCTTGTAAACTTCGTTTCTAGCATCAATATCCCCATCCAACAGATTCATTACAGCACTAGGAAGATCCTTTAGATCTTCGATACCAAACAGATTAAACAACTCTTCTTTCTTCATATCCTAATTTTCTTATTATTTCGACAGTTTTTCTTTTTGCCTTACGAGCGTCAAAAGCCATTCCTTTAGCTGTGCTATACAAATAATTGTAAGGTTCAAATACAATAGTACCTTGCTTTATATAACCGATTACACGTTCTACGGCTGCATAACATAGTTCATCTACTTCCGAATAAGGTACGACCCCATTCTTTACCAGTCTTTTTTTTAGCAAAGGCAGATGACTATACATTTCATTAAGAATCAGGGTATAATCATTTGTCTCTATTGCATCTATAACCTTACCAAGATATTTCTTAGCTCTAGTATATACTTCAATGGCGGGAATAGTTCTTTTAATGGCATATACTTCTTGAATTTTCTGGGACATATATTCACTTTTTTCGTAAACAACAATTCGACCATTCTCATTTGTCATTATAACATCCCTTACCGCATCAGTGGAAGGCTCTATATTCCTGTCTACGAAAAAAAGAAGTTTTGGAAGGCTTAAACAAATATACTTAGCATTGCGGCTAATTGTCACAGCTCCTCCACGAGTACTCAACACCCTGCCACTCTTTATTACTCTTACTTGGAGAGTGGAGATATTCATCTCATATCTGGGGTAACCGGGAATCATTTTCCATTCAGTTTCACTCATTTCTTCTTGTTTATATTTGATTAATTTTATTTTCTAAAAACCATATCCACATTTATCTCCCAGATGGGCTACTGTAGAGGTAAAGGCGTAATGGTATTCACTGTATTTGCTCATGTCTATCTTGTTTTACGCAAATCCTTGATAATTCTTCAAGAACTTGCAAGGTTTAATTAATTGTCCAATTCTTCTATCGCTTTGAAAATTTCAAGAATCACCTGCGGAACTATGGCGTTTCCGTATCCTTTGACTGATTCCTGTCTCCACTTTGTGAAAGGAATGGTAAGGTTGTCCACATCAAAGGGAAGCCCATCATTTCCTCGACAAACAGGGGATTGAGTTGGGAAGTTTTGCCAGTTTGAGCGGCTATGTAATGATTCAGTTCGGATTTTCTGCTTGTACCGTCCTTTCTCTCCTTGCAGCATCCGTTGTGATGGGAACTCGCAGTAGGTGTCGGGATCAATCCGTAATCCGGACGCTTCGAACTGTGATATCCTGCCTGAATGAAATCCTGGTAAGTCACCATTGAATTTGTAGGAGTCGGCAACATTCCGTTTACTGCCATTGCTGTCAATGCAGTACCCATTTGGCTTTTTGGATTGTACTTTTTGCTGTATTCGTCCGCTTCCCGGGCATTGGGGGTAGGAAGCATTCCGTAGAAATCCATGAAGTCCATTAGACCATTCGGGCGATTGCTTCCGTTTTTCCGACTCGCCATCGTTTCCGCACCTGCATCTTTCAGATTCCTCACATGTTCCGGATGATAAATATCCGTAGCCATTGGTGTCGGGAGCAATTCCATCGGATAAAACCTTGTCTTCCCGTTCTCGTCGCACATCTTCAGTCCTTGAGTCTGTACGGTGGGCAATAACCCACACCCTGTCTCTTCTATGGGGCGCTCCGACGGCACAAGCCGGAATAAGCAACGGTTGGACGGAATATCCTTCTCGCTCAAGGTCTTTACAGATGGTTTCGACAACATACTCTTGTCGTAGCAATATTCTTTTTCGGTTATCTTCTCCGAAAAGAGAGGTTTGGCTTCCCACTTCAGTCTCCTTGCCGGGCTGAACCATCGTGAGGATTCCAGCAACGTTTTCACCAATAACCCAAGCGGGTCGGATTTCTCGTATAGCACGGAGCATGTGCGGCCAGAGGTAGCGGTTATCATCCGCTCCCTTTCTCTGACCTGCGAGGGAGAAAGGCTGGCAAGGAAATCCGCCTGTGAGGACATCGATTCTTCCTTTCCATTGACTAAAGTCTGTTTTTGTAATATCTTCATAATGTTCTGAATTAGGAAACCAATATTTTAGTATCTCGTTGCAAAAAGGGTTTATCTCACAGTGAAAGGCATTTTTCCAGCCCATCCATGAAGCTGCAATACTTGGGGCATCAAAGCCGCTGAATAAACTGCCATGAACTAATTTCATTTTTATCTAGTCTTAATTGATGTTATCCATCAGGTGGTTCGCTATCGCATACACCACCAGGTAAAATAAGATGTTCACTCCGAGGAGAAGGAGGAGGTTTAGGAGTATTCTCATAACTAATCTGATTCTTCACTACTTTTGAAATAGCTATTCCTTATCATTCATATCAACTAGAGGCTACATTACTTACGTTCTATATTATAAGCTTTCACCTCATTAAACCAATTCCCTTTTGCCTCTCTCGCCTCTACCATAAAGGATATTTCAACACTATCTCCTGTTTTAAGAGGATCTTCGATAGGGCCATCCCAAGAATAAACGGAAAACTTCATCTTTGTGTGATACTTATCCGACATTTCCAATACACATTCTTGCTTTTCCCAATCTTTCCCGTTTCTTGTTGTTCCATGTGCGGTAGGCATTACCGCGATAATTACGCCTAAAGCTTTATACGTCATAGCTTTTTTCTTTTTAAAGCAAACTGCCCTTTTAAGTTGTTACCCAACTACCCTGCGGGCAGTATAGGACAAGTTGCCGTAAATTGTTAATTTTGATTCTTTATTTTCTTATCTATCTGATAATCAGCGCTTTATTCACGCACCGTATAGTGCTTTTCCTGTTTCACATAAAATATTGATAATCAGACCGTTACATTTTTCTGCAAACGGGTGTAAAAATCCCTATTTGGAAATTAGAGAGAAGACGATCTTTAAATTCGCGTTCTAATTCTCCGATCTCTTCCACATATTTTTCGCGTTCAATCGGCCAACCGTTAGCAAAATTCCGGATAGTCTCCCATTGTTTTTTAGTCAACTTTCCATCTAAAAACATTTGCTTATAACGCTCTTTATATCTGGTGACTCCCAATCTATGGATCTCCCTCGCCTTTTCAAGCTGGGATATTTTCACACCCTTAATCGCAGATAATTCTCTCGCAAAGCATATCTCTGACCAATCCTTGTAGAATATTCGTCCCATCTTAGATAGGAAGAAGTAATCAGTAAATTCAAGCATTGATACAGATTGATGACGATAAACGGTTTCGATACGCAGGATATTATCCCCGACACGTCTTCCTTTTGATTCCGCCTCGAAGGATTTATCATAAATCTTCATAACCTTCCGATAATACTTGCTTTTCTCGGTAGTCTTTTGCCTATACTCCGGGAAATTTGCATCATTCCAAAGTATGCGATCCGATACCTCCAATACTTGTCTAATGTACCGATCGGCAGAGTAAGCCATCTTCATAGTAATACCTATTTCATAATAGGTTACTACAGCATTTTCTATTCTTACACACAACCTTAGCAAAAGCTCCTTTATTGTCCGGACAGCCATTGCGAATGTCATTGGACGACTATTATCCAGTTTGCCGTTTTTCCCCTTGCTATACAGTTTGCATATAGAACATTTACATTTTAATCTATTACCTCGAAGTTCTATAAAGCAGCCATCCAAATTTGCATAGGCCGTAGATTTATAGAAAACTTCGTCACCTTCAGTACATTGTTCAAGATAATTTCGAAGCACAATAGTATCAATATCCGCAGGATCAACCGTCGCTTTCATTATTATCTTGTCGAACATTTTTCTTTTTAAAATAGCCACACATTCTTGTCCCTATAGCTTTTTTCCATTTATCCGACCTGGAACAAGTCACCATGAAATTTTCTACGGGACCGGAATTTTCACAATCACGACAATCACATTTGACTTTCTTATACATCTCCTGTTTCATCATTTTATCCCTTTCTCTTTTTTCAGACGTTTAACCTCTTTCCGGTAATGGTCAATCATTGCCTCGTATTCATAATCAGAAATCTTATTAACCTGATTCTTCATAGACTCTAATAAAACCACAGTAGATTCTCCGTATTTAGCAATAAGACCACGACGATAACCCTGGATATTACCTTCATCATACCTGTTGCATGAGCGACACTGCGCATTACAGTTTTTTTCACTAAAACGGGTACTCATGTGTTTTCTGTTGATATAGTGTCCACAATCAGACTGATTGTAGGGGAGAACCTTATTACATGAAATACAGGTAAACGTTCCGTCCGGTCGGACATCACGCAAGCGGATATATCGACTAAATACAGTATCCAGCTTTGTTTTTAAATCATTCTTTTTGGATTTCAGTTTTCTTATCATCGTTTGCAAAAAGTATCTTATTATATTGCTCTTCATCCCGGAAACGAGCAGCGTTTCTATACCACATTCCGTTACTTGCCATGTAGATAAATTCTTTATAGTCAATATCGGACACTCTCGATATTATAGCATCATTATGCAGTTCATCCCACAAAACAGCCAACTGCCCCACTCTCGGTTCCTCCTCGGTACGGCCCGTTTCCTGACAAAAGAAAATGTTCGGATTTTCAGGCTCAAACAAAATCGTCAATGCCCGGCCTTCCGCTTTTATTGATATACGGGAGCATTCGGGCGGTATTTTAAAATCTTTTAGTTCCATCTTATTCGTTTAAAATTGAATCATAATATTTTTGATTAATCATATATTCTTTAACTACATCTTCTTGAGAGGCACGATCACCTAATCGATCATGGATATACTGATACTTATCCGCACTCATGCCAGATAATACGTCATCGTTATACTCAACTCTGCCGGAGTAAATGCAGCCACCAATCACTGTAATGGCTGCAATTAATGTTATAAACACCTTTGTTCGCTTATTCATCATTGTTCTTTGTCTGGAGTATACAGATATACATCCATTATCTTTGTTTCGGATATGGACACGATTTTGTAATCTGCCATGGTTCCTTTCATTCCTTCATCCAATCTCTTAATCGCATTGCGCAAATCAAGTGCCTGGATAAGAATATTGGTATAGGTCTTCTTCTCCGCACCGCTTTTTTCGTCTAACGTAACGAAAGCTAATTTCGCCTTATACCAAATGTCCGCATTCTTATCATTGCTAAAAAACAGTTCACTATAATTTGCCTGTTTTACAGCCTTCACCTTGAATTCTCCGGAAATAAAAGGCTTCATTTCTTCAATAATACGGGCTTCCGCTTCCGTAAAACTTAACGCGTCGATCAAATAAGGTTCGGTAACCTGTTTATTGGTACCGGTCTCCATCACTTTTTCGTAACGGACACGAACTTCGAAAAATGTGTGCATTGCCATAATTTTTAGTTTTAAATGTTATTGAATAAATTGAATTGCCTATTTAAGAAAGTGGACTATTCTCACGAACCGTACACTGATGAGGAGCTTTCCTTGTCGAGAAAAAACGCCTCGGTTTTTAAACACGATACTCATCTTTAAAAAAATGAACCGGGCACTTCACAGGAGCGGAACAAAATTGGTTTATTCAGATATATGCGCATGCCAGATATTAAATCTGATTGCCTGCATATTTTTTTAATTTTTCAAATGGGAACAGATAGCTTTTACCACGTTTTACAGCCCAAGGGAACTCCCCCATGGACATCCGGTTATACATGGTAGTACGACTTATACGCAAAAATTTGCAAGCCTCATTCATGGTATAATTCTTCTTCTTTGAATTACGATCCGCGACTTCAAGACGCAACTCTTCTACTTCGCCACACAGTCTTTTTAACAGACCTAATATTGCTTCCGTATCATTCATACATCCTCCATTCCTATCAGATTATGATCTGATTAAAAAAATAAAGCTCCATTCTTTCTCCGTCTTAATGTGGCTGTTAGACAGATACTCGAATAGAGCCGGGATTATTATTTCTTCATTTGAGGTAACAGCCACGAAACCTACTAGACATTATCGTCTTTTTTTGTTGGATATTTAAAAGGGAGTCACTATATTTGCCGTTGAGACAATTTTGGGTTCAGCAAAATCACGGCTTATGTCGTGACAGCCCTTTTTATACCCGTTTGCATTCTGCGTTATTAGAATACGGATACAAATATATATTCATTTGAATTCAAAACAAACTAAATATTCAAAAAGTTGAATTCATTTGTAATATTTAGAATGATTATAAATAATATTTTTATATTGCGTTATGGTTGAAAGAGTTATAGATGTTATAAAATTGAAAGCTAAATCTGTTAGAGAATTTGCTGAATCAATAGGAGTAAAACAGGTCACACTTAATCAACAATTAAATGGTGACAGAAAACTTAGTTTGGATACCATTCTTTCAGTTTTGAATTCATTTGAAGATATTTCCGCAGAGTGGCTTCTTCGGGGAGAAGGCGAAATGTATAAAACTGTAAGTGAAAATAAAAATAACAGTATAGATGAAAGTCAATATGTAAGCATAAAGAAGTATGAAAGAATAGTAAACCTATTCGGACAAACCGCAGCCGAGCTTAAAGAGATGGCTTTAGAAAACAAAATGCTATATGATGAAATAAGAAATTTGAAAGGACAATTAGAAATTGCCAAATCTGCCTAAACAAAAAGAGAGTCCACTTTGTTCATTTGAGACTAATTTAATACGAATGAATATTGATGACACTCTAACGCGGGCTTTTACCGACTTAAAGATAGTTGGTAAAATAAAAAAGAAAAATCTACTTAACAATTTAGGAGTAGAAATTAACATGGAATTATATAGTCACATCAAAATAGAGAAGCTAGATAATTCAAGAACACCAGACGATACCCTTTTTAAATTAATCGTTTGCAATGGGAGCGCAACCCCAAAAGGATTTTTTGATTTAAAAATTTGTAAAAATGAATTAAAATGACTACTCAAATGAAAATCTTCTCCGTAATCTTTTTATTAAGCATTCTATTAGGCTGCTCTAAATCGCTGCAATCTAAAACGAATCTAGTACCTCTTTCTGACTCTACCCAATATATATCCCTAACAAAGGATGGTATTCTCCTTCCTACAACCCATTATCTTCCTGATACTACATATATCACAGATTCTGATATAATTGCTGACAAAGACATTATCTTAAGTTTTTCTGATGGCACAAAAGACACCCTACGGTTAAAAGGTGATACAATCTATCATACAGGAGATACAATCAGAGGTAGCAGAAAACTTTTATCTTACGATACAGAAATTTCATTAAAAGACGATGGTATATACATATACAGCACGTCTATGCTAGCGAATTGTCAAATAAATCTAGTCTATACAGACATTGCTATATTCAATAAAACCCTTAGCAGATATTCTGATAGAAGCAATAAATCGTTAGATTTTCTAAAAAAAGAAAAGGAAAGGTATATATATTATGCACCTTATAGTACATGGGAATCTGGAGGCTATAACTTTTTAGATTATATGCTTATTATATACCAACCTTTTTTTGAGGACAATTCTGTTTCTCTACCAGGAGATAACGAAATCACTATAAGAAAAGAAGATTTTGATAAATACTTTGAAAAATTTAAAGCATATTTAGTTCTAAAATAATAATTTAGACACTAAAAAGATACCAAAACATATAAAACCAACGATTATCCCTTTGATTTTCAAAACGTTGCATATATCAACAAAGCCCCAGGCGGATCACAAAAACAAAATTAATCCCTTGATAATCAGTCGTTATCAAGGGATTTTTCTTTTAATATTCT
>OAVV01000554.1_pt1 | contig 29503 bp, 15 predicted proteins | sample 1501401 | NCBI WGS metagenome assembly OAVV01 (sample SAMEA2580098, study PRJEB22360) | human gut metagenome | biome: human gut; feature: human-associated habitat; material: faeces | place: Denmark | collected 2008/2010 | reverse complement strand
GCTGCCTCCTTCTACAAAAAATATCCCTATTCCGACAAATAGGGATGAAAAAAGCCGCTTACTCAAATAAATGAATAAACGGCTATGTAAGAAATATTCGATTGTAAGTAAAGTTTTATATCACTGCAAAATAACGAAGTGCATCTTTGATTGCTTCTACCTTTTCTGGTGTCGGATGTTTCCTCGGCTGTTTCAATTCTTCTACCGCATTAGGAGCATCATACATCGGCAATCCCAAATTTCGCTTTACCTCTGCGATATATGCGGTATGTACCTTGAAGCCGTATTTCGCTTCTATGTACTCCTTAATCATTTTGTAGGTCACTTTTTCTTTGGGCTTGTACGCTTCGGCTCTTTTAGCAATACTATCTACCGGAATCTTGCCCTCGCCCTCTCCAAACTCCACATCAATGTGGATATAACTGTCGGCTTTTTTGTGGGACAAAAGAACTACCGTCTCGATGTGTGCGGTGTGGGGGAACATATCTACGGGTTGGATTTTTTGGGCTTTGTAGGGGCTGTTTTGGGTTAGGTAGGCTAAATCTCTTGCCAATGTTTCGGGGTTGCAGGAAACATAGACAACCTTTTTCGGCGACATTTTGATTAGTGAGTCGAGAAATTTTCGGTCACTTCCGGCTCTTGGCGGATCCATAAACACAACATCGGGCTTTTCGTCCTCGTCTGCAGCTTCTCTCATGAACTCGCCCGCATCGGCTTTGTAGAAACGGATATTTTTCAGATTATTTGCTCTTGCGTTTACGATTGCATCCCTCACGGCATCGCCGTTAAGTTCTGCACCGATAACATTGCCTGCACCGTTTTTGGCGGCAATTATGCCGATTGTGCCGATTCCGCAGTAGGTGTCAAGCACGGTTTCGTTGCCTTTGAGATTTGCAAATTCAATTGCTTTGCCGTACAAAACTTCGGTTTGAACGGGGTTAATTTGGTAAAAGCTTTTCGGCGAAATTCTGAACCTGCAACCGCAGAGAATATCCTCAATATAACCCTTACCGTACAGCACTTTCTGATTGTCACCGAGTACAAGGTTGGTGCGGTAGGGGTTTATATTTTGCACAATGGTTGTGATTTCGGGAAACTGTTTCAGAATCGCTTTTACAAAATTGTTTTTTGACGGAAAAACAGGTGTACCTGTCACAAGCACAAGCATAATCTGATTTGTCGCAAACCCTCTTTTCACAAGAATGTGACGGAGAAAACCTTTGCCTGTGTCCTCGTTATAGGTGGTCATTCTGAAAGAGGGGAGGAGCTTGCGTACTGCAACGATGATTTTGTCGGCAATAACATCCTCTGTCTGACAGCTGTCAATTCCGACAACATGATGACTGCCCGACTGATACACACCCGAAATGATTTTGCCCTTTTTGTCCGTATAAAAAGCCGCCTGAACCTTGTTGCGGTAGTGGTAGGGAGTTTTCATTCCGATAATTTTTTCAACGGTGCAAAAGCGTTTGAGAAGTTTTTCGACTTTCCTCTGCTTGAATTCAAGCTGTTCGGGATATGACAGATTTTGCAGTTGACAACCGCCGCATTTTTTGTAAACGGGACAGCTTTGTTTATTGGTTTCAGGTCTGTTACTCATAATATTTCCTCACATTTTATTGCATTGTATATATCCTTTATTTTATCATCAATCATATTGATATGCAACAGAAACAAACCCTAAATGACAAAGAAAAACGCAGGAGGAAAATCCGCTCCTGCGCTTTCTGATTATTAACCGGTATATCGAAAAATTGAGGATTATCAGGTTATTTGTAATCAATTAAAGATTTGTGTATCCCATAAGGCTTTCGTCAACCTCTTTGGCAACATCTCTGCCCTCACGAATCGCCCAGACAACAAGTGACTGTCCTCTGTGCATATCGCCTGTAACAAATACATTTTCAACATTTGTCTTGTGTGAGCCTTCTGCCGTTGCAACATTGGTTCTTGCGTTTGTTTCAACACCGAATGCCTTGGTTACATAGTTTTCACTGCCGAGGAATCCTGCCGCAATGAGTACGAGTTCAACATCAACCTTGTATTCTGAGCCTTCAACCTCTTTCATCATAAGTCTGCCTGTTTTAGCATCCTTTTCGGGTTTAAGCTTAACAAGCTCCGCACCTACAAGATTACCGTTCTTGTCAGCAATGAACTGCTTAACGGTTGTCTGATAAACTCGTGGATCGTGACCGTAAACTTCAATAGCCTCTTCCTGACCGTAGTCTGTTTTGCAGACTCTCGGCCATTGCGGCCATGGGTTATCGGCACTTCTTGTGTCGGGAAGTTTAGGCATCATTTCAAGCTGGAGAACGGATTTTGCGCCGTGTCTGATGCTTGTGCCGACGCAGTCGTTACCTGTGTCGCCGCCGCCGATTACCATTACATTCTTGCCTTTTGCGCTGATGAATGTACCCTCTCTGAGGTTGCAGTCGAGAAGTGACTTTGTTGTTGATTTGAGGAAGTCAACGGCAAAGTGAATGCCGTTAGCCTCTCTGCCGGGAACTTTGATATCTCTCGGATTTGATGCACCGCAAGCAAGGATTACACGGTCAAAGTCCTTGAGAATTTCGCTTGCTTTGATGTCTTTGCCGACATTTGAGCAGGTTTCAAAGGTTACGCCTTCTTCTTCCATAATGTTAATCTTGCGTTCGATAACATCTTTTTCAAGCTTCATATTCGGAATGCCGTACATAAGCAGACCGCCTACTCTGTCATTGCGTTCAAATACCGTTACAGAGTGACCGCGCTGATTGAGCTGGTCGGCAGCGGCAAGTCCCGATGGACCCGAACCGATGATTGCAATTTTCTTGCCTGTTCTTACCTTTGGAATTCTTGCGTCTGCAAGACCTTCTTCATAGGCGTTTTCAATGATTCCATATTCGTTGGCTCTTACGCTGACAGCGTCACCGTTTGCACCGCAGGTGCATGCCTTTTCACAGAGAGCGGGACATACACGGGATGTGAATTCGGGGAAGTTGTTTGTAACTTTAAGACGGTTGTAAGCCTGTTCCCAGTTGCCCTTGTAGATGAGGTCATTCCATTCGGGAATGAGGTTGTTAAGCGGACAGCCTGAGAATGCAGAACCAATCTGCATTCCTGCCTGACAGAAAGGCACGCCGCAGTCCATGCATCTTGCACCCTGTTTTTGCTGATCCTCTTTGCTGAGGGGATCGTGAAATTCGTCAAAATTTTTGATTCTTTCTTTTACGGAGTATGCCGGGGCATCCTCACGCTTATATTCCATAAATCCTGTTGGCTTTCCCATAAATATCCCCTCCTTATTTATTATTCACAATTTCGTAGAAAGCTTCAATCTGTGCCTGCTCGTTTGTAAGACCTTTTTCTTCATAAGCGGCAATTGCAGCCATCATTCTCTTGTAGTCGTGCGGAATAATCTTCTTGAATTTCGGAAGATACTCGTCAAAGTTATCAAGGATTTTCTTGCCTCTCTGTGAACCTGTTGCTGCAACATGTTCTTCTATAAGCGTTTTGAGTTCGATTATATCGTACTTTTCTGTTACCTCAGAGAAGAGAACCATTTCTTTGTTAAGCTTTGTGTAAAGATCTCTTTCTTCATCAAGAACATAGGCAACACCGCCGGACATACCTGCGGCAAAGTTTTTGCCTGTTTTGCCGATAACAACAACCCGACCGCCTGTCATATATTCACAACCGTGGTCGCCGACACCCTCAACAACTGCCGTTGCGCCTGAGTTTCTTACGCAGAAACGCTCGCCTGCAACACCATTGATGAATGCCTTGCCGCTTGTTGCACCGTAAAGTGCAACATTACCGATGATGATGTTGTTACCTGCGTCAAATGTTGAGTTCTTCGGAGGATAAACTACCAGCTTACCGCCTGAAAGTCCCTTGCCGAAGTAGTCATTTGAGTCGCCCACAAGTTCAAGTGTGAGTCCCTTTGGAATGAATGCGCCAAAGCTCTGACCGCCCGAACCGTTGCAGACTACTGTAAATGTATCGTCATCAAGGTTGTTGTAATGCTTTCTTGTAACCTCAGAACCGAAGATTGTACCGAATGAACGGTCAGTGTTCTTAACATTGACTTCAACCTTTTTCTTTGTGCCTTTTGCAAGAACCTTTGCAAATTCTTTGCAGAGGATTCTCTCGTCAAGTGTTGATTCAAGCTTGAAATCATAAAGGCTCTTTTTGTTGTATTCAACCTTTTCCGAAACAAAGTTTGTATCAAGAATGTTAGAAAGGTCAATCTCGGCAGCCTGTCCTGTGATGCCTTCTTTTCTCTTGATGAGGTCAATTCTTCCGACAAGCTCATCAACGGTTTTTACACCGAGCTTTGACATATATTCACGAAGTTCGCTTGCTACAAACTTCATAAAGTTTATTACATATTCGGGCTTGCCGCAGAATCTTTTTCTGAGCTCGGGGTTCTGTGTTGCAACACCGAACGGGCAGGTATCAAGGTTACATACTCTCATCATTGCACAACCGAGAGTTACAAGCGGAGCAGTTGCAAAACCAAATTCCTCTGCACCGAGCATTGCTGCAATTGCAACATCACGGCCGTTCATAAGCTTACCGTCGGTTTCAATAACAACCTTGTTACGAAGGTCGTTCATAATGAGTGTCTGATGAGCCTCGGCAAGACCGAGTTCCCACGGCAGACCTGCATTGTAGATTGAGTTTCTCGGAGCAGCGCCTGTACCGCCGTCATAACCTGAAATAAGGATTACGCCTGCACCTGCTTTTGCAACGCCTGCGGCAACCGTACCTACACCGCATTCCGAAACGAGCTTAACAGAGATTCTTGCGTCTTTGTTAGAATTTTTGAGGTCGTAGATAAGCTGTGCAAGGTCCTCGATTGAGTAAATGTCGTGGTGCGGTGGGGGAGAGATGAGCGATACACCCGGTGTTGAATGACGGGTTTTTGCAATCCAGGGATAAACCTTTTTGCCTGGAAGATGCCCGCCTTCGCCCGGCTTTGCACCCTGAGCCATTTTAATCTGAATTTCGTTTGCAGATGTAAGGTATCTTGATGTAACACCGAAACGACCTGACGCAACCTGCTTGATTGCAGAACATCTGTCAACCTTCTGTCCTTTTGTGAGAAGTCGTTCAAGGCTTTCGCCGCCCTCACCGGAGTTTGACTTGCCGTGAAGCTGATTCATTGCAATCGCAAGTGTTTCGTGAGCCTCCTGTGAGATTGAACCATAGGACATAGCGCCTGTCTTGAAACGCTTTACGATTGAATCAACGCTTTCAACCTCATCAAGCGGAACAGGAGTTTCTGCAAAGTTGAAGTCGAAAAGACCTCTGATATTTACAGGATCCATTTCTTCGGAAATCATATGAGAATACTTTTTGTAAAGCTCATAGTCGCCTGTTCTTGTTGCCTGCTGGAGCATATATATAGTCTGCGGATTGTAGAGGTGTTCCTCTTTGCCGCTTCTGAACTTGTGTGAACCACGGGATTCAAGCTCATCGCTTACACCGAGGTCAAGCGGATCAAATGCCGCTGTGTGAAGTTTGTCAACATTCTTTTCGATATCCTTGATTGTGATACCGCCGATTCTGCTGACTGTGCCTGTGAAGTATTCGTCAATAACATCCTTGCCGATACCGATAGCCTCAAAAATCTGTGAGCCCTGATATGACTGGATTGTTGAAATACCCATTTTTGACGCAATCTTTACGATGCCGTGGAGAACTGCGCTGTTGTAATCGTCAACTGCTGCGTAGTAGTCCTTGTCAAGAAGGTCATCACCGATAAGCTCGTGAATTGTTTCCTGAGCAAGATACGGGTTGATTGCACTTGCACCGTAGCCGAGAAGTGTTGCAAAATGATGAACTTCTCTCGGCTCACCGCTTTCAAGTATCATTGCAAGTGAAGTTCTCTTCTTTGTTGCAACAAGGTGCTGATGAAGAGCGGATACTGCAAGAAGTGACGGAATTGCAAGATGGTTTTCGTCAACTCCTCTGTCGGAGAGAATAAGAATATTTGCACCGTCATTGTAAGCCTTGTCAGCTTCAATGAAAAGTCGCTTAACAGCCTTTGAAAGTCTTGTGTTCTTGTAGTAGAGAATCGGGATAACCGCAACCTTAAAGCCCGGAATGTGCATATTCTTGATTTTGAGAATATCGGTTGATGTAAGAATCGGGTTGTGAATCTTCATAACCTTGCAGTTTTCGGGACGCTCCTCAAGGATGTTGCCGTCCTCACCGATATAAATTGTTGTTGATGTTACAACTTCCTCACGGATTGCGTCAATCGGCGGGTTTGTAACCTGTGCAAAGAGCTGTTTGAAGTAGTTGAAAAGCGGCTGCGGTTCTTTTGAAAGAACTGCAAGCGGACTGTCTGTACCCATTGCGGCAATTGACTCTGTGCCGTTCTTTGCCATAGGAAGGATTGATGTCATAACATCTTCGTAGGTATATCCGAAAGCCTTCTGGAGTTTTTGTCTTTCTTTATATGAATGCTCCTCAACCTTCATATTAGGAATTTTGAGGTCTTTAAGACAAACAAGATTACTGTCAAGCCATTCGCCGTAAGGCTGTTTTGACGCATAATATTCTTTGAGTTCATCGTCATCAATGAGTCTGCCCTGAACCGTATCGACAAGGAGCATTTTGCCCGGGCGAAGTCTTTCCTTTGTAACAATCTTTGCGGGATCAATAGGAAGTGCGCCGACTTCCGATGAAAGAATGAGGTTGCCGTCATCCGTGATGTAATATCTTGACGGACGCAGACCGTTACGGTCAAGAACCGCACCCATAATGTCGCCGTCAGAGAAAAGGATTGACGCAGGACCGTCCCACGGCTCCATCATTGTTGCATAATACTGATAGAAGTCCTTTCTCTTCTGGCTCATTGTGCCGTTATTATCCCACGGCTCCGGAATTGTAATCATAACGGCAAGAGGAAGCTCCATACCGCTCATTACGAGAAATTCAAGTGTGTTATCAAGCATTGCAGAGTCTGAACCCTCTGTGTTTACAACAGGGATAACCTTGTCAAGGTCGCCCTTGAGATGCTCCGAACGCATTGTTTCCTCACGGGCAAGCATCTTGTCAGCGTTGCCTCTGATTGTGTTGATTTCACCGTTGTGAACAATCATTCTGTTAGGATGAGCTCTCTGCCAGCTTGGATTTGTGTTGGTTGAAAAACGGGAGTGAACCATAGCGATTGCAGACTCGTAATCCTCGTCCTGAAGATCAAGGAAGAAGTTACGGAGATCGCCGACAAGAAACATACCTTTATATACAATAGTTCTGCTTGAAAGCGAAACTACATATGTGTCTTCATTACTCTGTTCAAAAACTCTTCTTGCAACATAGAGCTTTCTGTCGAACGGAAGACCTCTTTTTACACCGTGAGGTCTTTTGATAAAGCACTGCATAATTGCAGGCATACATTCAACAGCTCTGTGACCGAGGACCTCGGGCTTTGAAGGAACATTTCTCCAACCGAGAACTGTAAGACCTTCTTTTTCTGCAATGATTTCAAACATCTTCTTTGCCTGATTTCTTGCAAGCTCATTCTGAGGGAAGAAGAACATACCTACAGCGTAATCTCTTTCGGAACCGAGCTTAATGCCGATTTCAGCAGCTGCCTTCTTAAAAAATTTGTGTGAAATCTGGAGAAGAATACCTACGCCGTCACCTGTTTTGCCTTCGGCATCCTTACCTGCTCTGTGTTCGAGAGTTTCAACAATTGTCAGAGCGTTTGCCACGGTGTCGTGTGACTTGATACCCTTAATATTAACAACAGCTCCGATACCGCAGTTATCATGTTCAAACTTCGGAGAATACAGAGTCTTGTTGTTCTCTCTGACTGTCTGTTCCATTAATGATCACCCTTTCCTGTTAATCACAAAAATTATTCAGCGGACTTTTTATATACATATATATGTAAAAGGAAGTTTGCTTTCGTAAACTTATCGGTTCAAGGTGGCAATTAATGTTCTGCCGGTTAATAATCAATCATATATATGTAATTGTAAAATGCCCAATCTCTTCTCAGCGGTAAAACCGCTATGCTCAGCCTGTGCTATATCCTGCAAAGGTGAATGTGCAGGACGGCTGATGTTCTGAAATGCCCTGTCATCGTTGATCAAGAAAAATCAGCACTTAGATTATATAACTATACATTGTGCTTTGTCAAGGGAAAATAGAGGAAAATTGCAACTTTTAAAGGTAAAACTTTCATTTTACTGTGATTGTTGTAGAAAATATGCAACTCTTATTGGTGTTTCAGCTTAATTTTGCAGGAATTTTAATAAAACTTGCAATTTCAAAACTTTTTTCAAAAAATGTATTGACAAATTCGCAAAAGTGGAATATACTAACAACATCAAAGACAGCAAGGGCGCTGTGAGCTGAGGCTTACAGTGTCCTTTTCTGTTTTTATAAAGCAAAAATCAGACCATTAAAATTTATTTTCAAAATGGATAGGAGAGAATTAAAATGGCAAAAGTTCCCGAAATTTTTGGCAGCATGGTATTTAATGACCAGAAGATGCAGGAAAGACTTCCAAAGTCAACTTACAAGGCTTTGAAAAAGACAATCCAGAACGGTGAACCGCTTGACCTCAGCGTTGCAAATGTTGTTGCGGCTATGAAGGACTGGGCAGTTGAAATGGGCTGTACCCACTACACACACTGGTTCCAGCCGATGACAGGTATTACAGCCGAAAAGCATGACAGCTTTATCGCACCGAACGGTGAAGGTCAGGTTATCATGGAGTTCTCAGGTAAAGAGCTTGTAAAGGGCGAGCCTGATGCTTCTTCTTTCCCAAGCGGCGGTATTCGTGCCACATTCGAGGCAAGAGGCTATACAACATGGGATCCGACATCATATGCATTCGTTAAGGACGGAACACTTTACATTCCTACAGCATTCTGTTCTTATACAGGCGAGGTTCTCGATAAGAAAACTCCTCTTCTTCGTTCAATGGAGAGAATGAATACAGAGGCTGTAAAGATTCTTCATCTTCTCGGCAAAGACGATGTTACAAGAGTTACAACAACAGTAGGTCCGGAGCAGGAATACTTCCTTATTGATAAGGATGCTTACGACCAGAGAGAGGACCTTATTTATACAGGCAGAACACTTTTCGGTGCAAAAGCTCCTAAAGGACAGGAACTTGACGACCATTACTTCGGTGCAATCAAGACAAGAGTTGCTGCTTATATGAAAGACCTTGACGAGGAACTCTGGAAACTCGGTATCCTTGCAAAGACAAAGCATAACGAAGTTGCTCCTTCACAGCACGAGCTTGCTCCTATCTTCACAACAACAAACATTGCAACCGACCACAACGAGCTTACAATGGAAGTTATGAAGAAGGTTGCCGAAAGACACGGTCTTGTTTGTCTTCTTCACGAAAAGCCGTTTGCAGGTGTTAACGGTTCCGGTAAGCACAACAACTGGTCAATTTCAACCAACACAGGCGAAAACCTTCTTGATCCCGGCAAGACTCCTGAAAACAACCTTCAGTTCCAGCTTTTCCTTGCAGCAGTTGTAAAGGCTGTTCACGAGTATCAGGATCTTCTCAGAATCACGGTTGCATCGGCAGGTAACGACCACCGTCTCGGCGCTAACGAAGCACCGCCTGCAATCATTTCAATGTATCTCGGTGATGACCTCGGCGAACTCGTTGATTCAATCATCAATGACAGAGAATATGTAAGCAAGGGTAAGCAGAAGATGAGAACAGGCGTTGATGTTCTTCCTGACTTTATGAAAGATACATCAGACCGTAACCGTACATCACCTTTTGCATTCACAGGTAACAAGTTTGAATTCAGAGCACTTGGTTCTTCACTTAACATTGCCTGCCCTAACTATATGCTCAACACTATGGTAGCCGAAGAACTTTCAGAGTTCTACGATGAGCTTAAAGATGCGGATGATATGGACGCAGCTATCAAGGCTCTTGTTAAGAAAGTATTCACAGAGCATCAGAACATTATCTTCAATGGCAACAACTACGCTCCCGAGTGGGTTGAAGAGGCTGAAAGAAGAGGACTTCTTAACCTCAAGTCACTTCCTGACGCAATGGAACACTTCCTTGACAAGAAGAATGTTGACCTCTTTGTTAAGAATAAGATTTGTTCGGCAGACGAAATCCGTGCAAGATATGAAATTGAGCTTGAAAGCTATTCTAAGCAGATTAACATTGAGGCTCTCACAATGATTGATATGGCTAAGAAGAACATTCTTCCTGCCGTTACATCATATGTAAGAGATCTTACGGATACAGCACTTGCCAAGAAGGCACTTTCAGACGCTATTCCTACAAGTGTTGAGGAAGACCTTATTACAAGCCTTTCAAACAAACTTGTATGTTTCTCAAAGAAAACTGCAGAGCTTGAAGAGGCTGTTATCAAGGCAAGCGACTACAGCGATGACAACCTCAAGTATGCTAAGTACTACAGAGAAACAGTATTTGCACTTATGCAGGAACTCAGAGCTGTCGGTGACGCAATGGAAACAGAAACAGCTTCGGAATACTGGCCTTATCCTTCATACGGCGAACTTCTTTTCGGTGTGTGATTGATAGAACCTCTATTTATACTAAATAACATTATTTATATTGTATAACAGGTAACACAACGGCGTGTGATTGACAGAATTAAACTGTCAACTCCACGCCGTTTTTGTTATTTTGATAAAAGGAGAGATTTATATGGTAGAACTAATTTACGGAGGCACAGGCGTCTGGTTTATGATCGGCGCATTACTCGTGTTCTTTATGCAGTGCGGATTTGCAATGGTTGAAACCGGTTTTACAAGAGCTAAAAACGCAGGTAACATCATTATGAAAAACCTGATGGACTTTTGTATCGGTACGGTTGTATTCAGCCTGTTAGGCTTCGGACTTATGATGTCTGAGGACTATGTTGCAGGATTCATCGGTGTTCCAAACCTCAATATGTTCACAGACTGGATGAACTTTGATTGGAACTCATTCGTATTCCAGCTTGTATTCTGTGCTACAGCAGCTACTATCGTTTCAGGTGCTATGGCAGAGCGTACAAAATTCTCGGCATACTGTGTTTACAGCGCAATTATTTCACTCGTTGTTTACCCGATTGAAGCAGGTTGGGTTTGGAACGGTCAGGGTTGGCTTGCACAGCTCGGCTGTATCGACTTTGCAGGTTCAATCGTAATTCATATGGTCGGCGGTATCTCGGCACTTGTCGGCGCAATCATTCTCGGACCCCGTATCGGTAAGTACGGCAAGAACGGCAAGGTAAACGCTATCCCCGGTCACAGCATCACACTCGGTGCTCTCGGTGTATTCATTCTTTGGTTTGCATGGTACGGCTTTAACGGTGCCGCTGCTGAAGACGGCGCTCGTCTCGGTCAGATTCTTCTTACAACAACAATTGCTCCGGCAGTTGCAACAGTAACAACCATGCTCTTTACATGGATCAAGAACGGCAAGCCTGATGTTTCAATGTGTCTTAACGCATCACTCGCAGGTCTTGTAGCAATCACGGCAGGTTGTGCAGATGTTGACGCAATCGGCGCAGCAGTTATCGGTATCGTTTCAGGTATCCTCATCGTAGTAGCAGTTGAATTTGTTGATATCAAGCTTAAAATAGATGATCCTGTCGGCGCATTCTCGGTACACGGCGTAAACGGTATGTGGGGCGGCCTTGCAGTAGGTCTTTTCGCAACAGGTAACGGTCAGAACGGCATCACAGGTCTTTTCTACGGCGGTGGCTTTGCTCAGCTTGGTAAGCAGGCTCTCGGTATTGTTACAATCGTAGCTTGGACAGTTGTTTGCATGATTATCGTATTCACAATCATCAAAAAGACAGTAGGTCTTCGTGTTACAAAGGACGAAGAAATGAAGGGCCTCGATATCTGCGAGCACGGTCTTATCAGCGCATATGCAGACTTTATGCCAATCGGTGTCGGTACAGCTTCACTTGATGAAACATTTGATGTTGACAGCAATGTTCCTGTAACTCAGGCAGTTCCCGTTCAGCTTGCAGGCAAGTATGATATGGCTACCGACGGCACAAAGATTACTAAGATTGACATTCTTCTCAAGCAGTCAAAGCTTGAAGCTCTTAAAGAAGAAATGGATAAGCTCGGCATCACAGGTATGACAGTATCTCAGGTACTCGGTTGCGGTGCTCAGAAGGGTAAAGCAGAGTATTACCGTGGTGTTGCTATTGAAAGTAACCTCCTTCCTAAGATGAAGGTTGAAATCGTAGTTTGCAAGGTTCCTGTAAAGGCAGTTGTTGATGCGGCTGTTAAGGCACTTTACACAGGTCACATCGGTGACGGCAAAATCTTTATCTATGATGTTGAAGATGTTGTTAAGGTTAGAACAGGCGAAACAGGCTACGACGCTATGCAGGATGTTGAATAATCCCCAATAGCTTAATTAACCCTATCCTTTTTAATTCACATAAACCGAGACGCCCCGAACGGCAATAGCTGTTCGGGGCGTTTTGGCTCTATACTATATATAGTGTCAAAAATCAAAGTTTACAATATGAAGGATATTTGAATTATACAGCTTAAAACCATAAATAATAATGAAAAGACAATTTGTTGTAAAGCCCGAAAAATGTTGAAAAGTGTAAAACAAATTTGCAATGAAAATGTTTTTACAAAATTGTAAAAAATATTGTCATAATTCCTTTAAGTAAATAACAATAGGGGTTAATCTTGTAAAATAATAAGATGAATGAAACAATATGCGGTGGTGAGGTTCTTGAAAAATGCTTTGTTGATTTCACACTCTGAACAGAGTGCCGTTTCTTTGTCACAATTGCTCGGAAGCGAAGGCTATACGGAGATTTCCGTCTGCCAAACCTCACAGGAGGCTAAGGAGCTTGCAAATGGTGAGGTTTTTGACCTCATCTGCGTCAATGCACCGCTTGAAAAGGAAAACGGCATTGAGCTTTCAAAGTACTTTGCCGGAACAACCCGTTCAAGTGTTGTGATTATCGTTTCGCAGCGTAATGCGGATTATGTGAATGACGCGCTCACGGAGCACGGTGTTCTTGTTATTGCAAAGCCCGTAAACAAGCACCTGTTTCACCACTTTTTGCAGTTTACGGAATGTTTTAAGATGCGTATGTTCCGTGTGATTGAGGAAAATGAAAAGCTCAAGCATATGGTTGCGGATATGAAGATAATAAACAGAGCAAAGTTCCTGCTTATTACCTGCCTTAATATGTCCGAAGATCAGGCGCATCGCTATCTTGAAAAACAGGCTATGGATCTCAGAACAAGCAAGCTTGAGGTTGCAAAGCAGGTTATCAGAACATATGAGAACTGACTGCGATTTTTTTAGTTTATTGAAAGGAATGTGTTTTTATGAGCCGTGCGGCATACTTAATCCTTGAAAACGGAACAGTTTTTGAGGGCAAGGCGTTTGGTGCCGAAAAAGAAACTACGGGAGAACTTGTTTTTACTACAGCAATGACAGGTTATCTTGAAACACTCACCGACCCCAGCTATTACGGTCAGGTGGTTATTCAGACATTCCCTTTAATCGGCAACTATGGTGTTATCCCTGCCGATTTTGAGAGTGACTCTCCGTCGCTGAAAGGTTATATTGTACGAGAATGGTGCCAAGTTCCTTCAAACTTCCGTTGTGAGGGTGATCTTGACACCTTTTTAAAAGAGTCGGGAATTCCCGGCATTTACGGAATCGACACCCGTGCGCTCACAAGAATTGTGCGTGAATACGGTGTTCTGAACTGCAAAATCTCCTATTCTCCCGATGTAACAAAGGAAGAACTTGACGAGATTAAGAACTATGTTATTACAGAGGCTGTTGAAAGCACTACTATAAAAGAAAAAGAGCATTTTGACGCTGAAAACGGCGACCTCAATGTTGTGCTTATGGATTTTGGCGCAAAGCATAACATCGGCAGAGAGCTTGTTAAGAGAGGCTGTAACCTTACAGTCGTTCCCGCCCACACAACAGCGGATGAAATTAAGGCTATGAATCCCGACGGCGTAATGCTTTCAAACGGACCGGGAGATCCTTCGGACAACACAGAGATTATTGCAGAGCTCAAAAAGCTTTGTGACTTCGGGATCCCGACCTTCGGTATATGTCTCGGTCACCAGCTCCTTGCACTTTCACAGGGTGCAAAAACAGAAAAGCTCAAGTACGGTCACAGAGGTGCAAACCAGCCTGCAAAAGAGGTTGAAACAGGCAGAGTTTACATTACATCACAGAACCACGGCTACGCTGTTGTAAGCGACAGTATGCCCGAAAACGGCAAAGTAAGCTTTGTAAACGGTAATGATAACACCTGCGAGGGCGTAAACTACACAAATATGCCTGCTTTCTCGGTTCAGTTCCATCCGGAAGCTTGCGGCGGTCCTCACGATACAGCATTTTTATTTGACCGTTTTATTGAATTGATGAAGAACAACAAAAAATAAGAGTCCGAAATTCGGATTACTATTCAGCATAAGAACAGATACAATAATTACTTGAACGAGGAATGATTATATGCCACTCAAAAAGAATATCAAACGAGTTATGGTAATCGGTTCGGGCCCTATCGTAATCGGTCAGGCTGCCGAATTTGACTATGCAGGCACACAGGCTTGCCGTGCGCTTAAAGAAGAAGGACTTGAGGTTATTCTCGTAAACTCAAACCCTGCTACAATTATGACTGATAACGCAATGGCTGATAAAATCTACATTGAGCCGTTGACGCTTGAAACAGTTAAGAGAATCATCAAAAAGGAACGCCCTGACAGCCTTCTTTCAACCCTCGGCGGTCAGACGGGTCTTACCCTTTCAATGCAGCTTGCAAAAGAGGGCTTCCTTGATAAATACAATGTTCAGCTTCTCGGTGCAAACCCCGAAACAATCGACAAGGCAGAGGACAGACAGCTTTTTAAGGACACAATGATTGAAATCGGTCAGCCTGTTATTCCGTCACTTGTTGTTACAGATGTTGAATCAGCTGTTAAGTTTGCCGATGAAATCGGTTATCCTGTAATTATCCGTCCTGCATTCACACTCGGCGGTACAGGCGGCGGTATTGTCGATAACGAGGAAGAGCTTCGTGAAATCACATCAAACGGTCTTGAGCTTTCTCCTATCACACAGGTGCTTGTTGAAAAATGTATCTCAGGTTGGAAAGAAATCGAGTTTGAGGTTATGCGTGACAGCGACGGAAATGTTATTACTGTCTGCTCAATGGAAAACTTCGATCCTGTAGGCGTTCACACAGGCGACTCAATCGTTATCGCTCCTACGGTAACACTTGCCGACAAGGAATATCAGATGCTCAGAAGTGCGGCTCTCAACATTATCTCTGCACTTAAGGTAGAGGGCGGTTGTAACTGCCAGTTTGCACTCAACCCCGAAACATTTGAATATGCGGTTATCGAGGTTAATCCCCGTGTATCCCGTTCATCGGCACTTGCGTCAAAGGCAACAGGTTATCCTATTGCAAAGGTTGCCGCTAAAATTGCTATCGGTTACACACTTAATGAAATCAAAAATGCCGTTACAGGTACAACATACGCTTGCTTTGAGCCGGCGCTTGACTATGTTGTTGTAAAATTCCCGAAATGGCCTTTCGATAAATTTGTATATGCAAAGAGAACACTCGGTACTCAGATGAAGGCAACAGGCGAGGTTATGGCTATTGCTCCGACATTTGAACAGGCTATTATGAAAGCCGTAAGAGGTGCCGAGATTTCTCATGATACTCTCAATGACAAGGAATTTGCAGAGCTTTCAAACGCATCGGTTTATGACAGACTCAGCGTTTGCGATGACAGAAGAATTTTCTGCGTATATGAGGCTCTCAAGAGAGGCATTACAGTAGAACAGATTCACAACATCACTCTCATTGACGAGTGGTTCCTTGAAAAGCTCAAAAATCTTATTGCCGTTGAAAACGAACTCAAGAACGGCGAGCTTACGGAGGATCTCTATGTTCGTGCCAAGAACAAGGGATTCCTTGACAGAACAATTGAAAAAATCACAGGCAGGAAGGTTGAAAATCCGCTTGTTCCTGTTTATAAAATGGTTGATACCTGCGCCGCAGAATTTGAGGCTGAAACTCCTTACTTCTATTCAACATTTGATAAGGAAAATGAAGCTGAGGAATTCATCAGAGAGCAGAAGAGCGATAAGAAAACAGTTATCGTATTCGGTTCGGGTCCTATCAGAATCGGTCAGGGTATCGAATTTGACTATGCGTCTGTTCACTGCGTATGGGCGCTCAAAAAGGCAGGCTACGATGTTGTTATCGTAAACAACAACCCTGAAACAGTATCAACAGACTTTGACACAGCCGACAGACTTTATTTTGAACCGCTCACAACCGAAGATGTTATGGGCATAATAAAGACAGAGAATCCGTTCGGTGTAGTTGTTGCATTCGGCGGACAGACAGCAATTAAGCTCACAAAGTTCCTCAGCGACAACGGTGTAAATATTCTCGGCACATCATACGATGCCATTGATATGGCAGAGGACAGAGAGCGTTTTGACGAGCTTCTTGAAAAGTATCATATCAAGCGTCCCCGTGGCGTAACGGTTATGACAACAGACGAGGCTCTCGATGTTGCAGACAAAATCGGTTATCCTGTTCTTCTCCGTCCGTCATATGTTCTCGGCGGTCAGAATATGATTATTGCATTCAACGAAGATGATGTCAAAGAGTATATGGCAATCATTCTTGCACAGAATATTGAAAATCCGATTCTTATTGATAAGTACCTTCAGGGTACAGAGCTTGAAGTTGACGCCATTTGTGACGGTGAAGATATTCTTATTCCGGGTATTATGGAGCATATCGAGCGTGCCGGTGTTCACTCGGGCGACTCAATTGCGGTTTATCCGGCATGGAATCTCTCAGACAGAATGACTCAGATTATTATTGAAAGCTCAAAGAACCTTGCAATCGAACTCCGTACAAAGGGACTTGTAAACATTCAGTACCTTATCTATAAAGACGAACTTTATGTTATCGAGGTAAATCCCCGTTCTTCAAGAACAATCCCTTACATCAGTAAGGTAACAGGCGTTCCTATGGTTGACCTTGCAACAAGAGCAATGCTCGGTGAAAAGCTCAAAGATATGGGCTACGGCACAGGTCTTTACAGAAAGAGTCCTTACATTGCGGTTAAGGTTCCCGTATTCAGTTTTGAAAAGCTTATCAATGTTGATAACCACCTCGGCCCCGAGATGAAGTCAACAGGTGAAGTTCTCGGTGTTGCAGGCACACTTGAGGAGGCTCTCTATAAGGGACTCATCGGTGCAGGCTACAAGATGAAGAAAAAGGGCGGTGTGTTCATCACAGTCCGTAATTCTGATAAGGCTGAAATCGGTGAAATCGCAAAGAAATACTACGACCTCGGATTCAGAATCTACGCAACAGAGGGTACAGCGGATGTACTCAAGAAGTATGGTATCGACGCCGTAAGCGTAAAGAAAATTCACGAGTCCAAGACAAACAATACTCTTACACTCATTGAATCAGGTAAGATTCAGTATGTTATTTCAACATCAGCAAAGGGCAGAATTCCTTCAAGAGATTCTGTTAAAATCCGTCGTAAGACTGTTGAAAGAAATATTCCGTGTCTTACATCTCTTGACACGGCAAACGCACTTGCAGATTGCCTCAAGAGCCACTATTCACAGCACAGCACGGAGCTTATCGACATTAACCACATGAGAGAGGAAAAGCTTATGTTAAAATTCACTAAGATGCAGGGTATAGGCAATGACTATATCTATTGCAGCACTTTTGATCAGGAAATTAGCAACCCCGAGGCGCTTGCTGTAAGACTTTCCGACAGACATTTCGGTATCGGCGGCGACGGTATTATTCTTGTTTGCCCTTCAAAGGTTGCAGATGCAAAGATGAAAATGTACAACCTTGACGGTTCAGAGGGTAAGATGTGCGGTAACGGTATCCGTTGCGTAGGTAAGTTCCTCTATGACCACGGTATGGTTGATATCAACGAAAAAGACGAAATTACAATTGAAACACTCAGCGGTATCAAGAAACTCAAGGCTTATACTTCAGGCGGAAAGGTTAACCGCCTCAGAGTAGATATGGGCAAGGCTATTCTTGAACCGAAGGAAATTCCTGTTGTTCTTGACGGTGACAAGGTTGTTGACAGAACTGTTGAAATTGCAGGAAAGAACTATAACATCACCTGCGTATCAATGGGCAACCCACACTGCGTGGTGTTCATGGACGATATTGATAATCTTGACATTGAAACCGTAGGACCGGAGTTTGAAAACGATAAGCTCTTCCCTGAAAGAGTGAATACAGAATTTGTAACAGTTCTCGATGACCATACAATCAAGATGAGAGTGTGGGAGCGTGGCTCAGGCGAAACATGGGCTTGCGGTACAGGCGCTTGTGCCGTTGCGGTTGCCGCTTGTGAAAACGGTTTCTGCAAAAAGGGCGAAGACATCAAGATTAAGCTTAAGGGCGGCGATCTTATTATCAACTATACTGATGAAACGGTATATATGACAGGTAATGCGGAAAAAGTATTTGAAGGCGAAGTTGAGGTGTAATCGTGGAGATAACCGAACATAAGAAAAATAAAAAATATATATTTGTAACAGGCGGTGTCGTATCCGGTCTTGGCAAGGGTATCACAGCCGCATCTCTCGGCAGACTTTTAAAGGCAAGAGGGCTCAAGATTGTTGCTCAAAAGCTTGACCCGTATATCAATGTTGATCCGGGTACAATGAGCCCGTATCAGCACGGCGAGGTATATGTAACGGAGGACGGTGCAGAAACCGACCTCGACCTCGGCCATTATGAGCGTTTTATTGATGAGGACCTTAACAAGTATTCAAACCTCACAACAGGTAAGGTTTACTCAAATGTTCTTGAAAAGGAGCGTCACGGCGACTACCTCGGTAAGACAGTTCAGGTAATTCCTCACATCACAAATGAAATCAAGTCTTTTATCTACAATGTAGGTGAAAAGACCAATGCCGATGTTGTAATTACGGAAATCGGCGGTACGGTGGGCGATATCGAAAGCCAGCCGTTCCTTGAGGCTATCCGTCAGGTATCTCTTGAAGTCGGCAGAGAGAACAGCATCTTTATTCATGTAACTCTCGTTCCCTATATCAAGGGCAGTGAGGAACACAAATCAAAGCCGACACAGCATTCTGTAAAAGAGCTTCGTTCACTCGGTATCAATCCCGATATCATCGTTCTTCGTTGTGACGAACCTCTTGAGGAGAGCATTTTCAACAAGATTGCACTTTTCTGCAATGTAAAGCCTGATTGTGTAATAGAAAATATTACTCTCCCAACGCTTTATCAGGCACCTCTTATGCTTGAAAAGAGCAATTTCTCAAATGTTGTATGTCGTGAGCTCAATATTGTAACGGACAAAAAGCCCGACCTTTCCGAGTGGGAAGAAATGCTTAGCCGTATCAACAACCGTACAAAGAAATGCACGATTGCTCTTTGCGGTAAGTATGTTGCTCTCCATGACGCATATCTTTCTGTTGCAGAGGCACTTCGTCACGGTGGCTATGAAAATTCCGCCGACGTTGAAATCAAGTGGGTTGACTGCGAACTTCTTACAAAGTACAAGGTTGACGAGCTTCTCGGTGATGTTGACGGTATCCTCGTTCCGGGTGGCTTCGGTAACAGAGGTATCGAAGGTAAGATTATGGCTGCAAAATATGCCCGTGAGCATGATATTCCGTATCTCGGAATCTGCCTCGGTATGCAGACTGCAGTAATCGAATACGCAAGAGATGTTCTCGGCTATGCTGACGCCAACAGCGGTGAGTTTACACCAGAGGGCAAGCATAATGTTATTGACCTTATGCCTGAACAGGAGGGCATTGAGGATATGGGCGGTACAATGCGTCTTGGTGCATATCCGTGTGTTATCAAGCCCGATTCGCTTATGGCTAAGGCTTACGGTCAGCATGAAATTTCAGAGCGTCACCGTCATCGTTATGAGTTCAATAACGATTTTAGAGAGGAAATTGAAAATGCAGGCATGAAGATTACAGGTACTTCACCTAACGGACTTCTTGTTGAGGCTGTTGAAGTTCCCGACAACCGTTTCTTCGTTGCTGTTCAGTATCACCCCGAGTTCAAGTCACGCCCGAACCGTGCTCATCCGCTTTTCAGAGAATTTATTAAGGCATCACTTGAAAAGTAATTGATTTTTCCACTTAACTTTCAGATTTAAAGGACTGATTTTAATGAAGATTAACAGAAATTTTGACAATCTCGTTCCTAACTATCTTTTTGCAGATGTTGCAAAAAAGACAAATGCATATATTGCGGCTCATCCCGATAAAAAGGTTATCAAGCTTGGCATCGGTGATGTAACCCTTCCACTTGCTCCTGTTGTTGTTGAGGCAATGAAAAAGGGCGCAGAGGATCTTGCTCACAAGGAAACCTTCAAGGGCTATCCCGATTATGAGGGCTACGAGTTTCTCAGACAGGCTATTTCAGATTATTACAAGAGCTTTGGTGTTGCAGTAGGCGCTGACGAAATCTTTGTATCAGACGGTGCAAAGTCTGACTGCGGTAATATAGGCGACATCTTCTCAAAGGATAATGTTGTTCTCGTAACCGATCCTGTTTACCCCGTATATGTTGACTCAAACATTATGGCAGGCAGAGAAATTGTTTATGCTACATCAAATGAGGCAAACGGCTTTGCCGCTCTTCCTGATGAAAATGTAAAGGCAGACATCATCTACCTTTGCTCACCTAACAACCCGACAGGCTCTGCATACAACGCTGAACAGCTCAAGGCTTGGGTTGACTATGCTCTCAAAAACGATGCAATAATCCTCTACGATTCAGCTTATGAGGCATTCATCACAGAGGATCTCCCTCGTTCAATTTTTGCAATCGAAGGTGCAAGAAAGTGTGCAATTGAAATGTGCTCACTTTCAAAGACAGCAGGCTTCACAGGCACAAGATGCGGTTACACAGTAATTCCTAAGGAGCTTGAGCGTGACGGTCACAATATCTATGCAACATGGTACCGCCGTCAGGCAACAAAGTTCAACGGTGTTTCATGGCCTGTTCAGTGTGCTGCTGCCGCTGTATTCAGTGAAGAAGGTCAGAAGCAGATCAAGGAGAACATTTCTTACTATCAGGAAAATGCAAGAATTATCGCATCTGCTCTTGACGAACTCGGCATCTACTACACAGGCGGTAAGAACTCACCTTACATCTGGCTCAAGTGTCCGAACAATATGGGCAGTTGGGAATTCTTTGACCTCCTCCTCAACGAGGCAAATGTTGTAGGTACTCCGGGTGAGGGCTTTGGCGAAAACGGTGCCGGCTACTTCCGTCTTACATCATTCGGTGACAGAGAAAACACGATTGAGGCTGTTGAGAGAATCAAAAAGGTTCTCACAAACCTCTCAAAGTAATTTGATTGAATTCAGATTATTATATTGAATAAAACACACAGCGGATAACCCGAATTTTAAGGTTATCCGCTGTTTTTGTTATCGGTTATTATCAGTAGGGGGCGCTCATTGGGCGCCCGCTAAGTAACGGCACAATATTTGTGATAAGACAGATTATATAAATGCCACAAAATAATTGTCATACAGTAGTGGCGAACCTTGTTCGCCGCTACTAATTTGTGCCATTTATAAATTCAATCTTGATAGAAAATTTTTCGGCATCCGATGAATGCAATACGCAATAAAAAAGGGACATTCCAAACGAAATGTCCCTTTACTGCATAATATAATTAAATCAGAATTTAATCTTTTCAGTGATATAATCGTTGAGCTTGTCAATTGCAACTCTTTCCTGTTGCATTGTGTCACGGTCACGAACTGTTACACAACCGTCGTCAACAGACTCAAAGTCATATGTGATACAGAACGGAGTACCGATTTCGTCCTGTCTTCTGTAACGCTTGCCGATTGAACCGGCATCGTCATAATCAGTCATAAAGTCGGCTGAAAGCTGTTCATAAACCTTGCCGGCCTGCTCGTTGAGCTTCTTTGAAAGCGGAAGAACGCAAGCTTTGTAAGGAGCAAGTGTCGGATGAAGTCTTAACACAACTCGTGTATCCTTTTCGTCAATAACTTCTTCATCATAAGCCTCAACAACAAGAGCAAGGAAAAGACGCTCAACACCGAGTGACGGCTCAATGACATACGGAATGTACTTCTCGTTTGTTGTCGGATCAAAATACTCAAGTGTCTTACCGCTTGTTTTGCTGTGCTGTGTAAGGTCATAGTCTGTTCTGTCGGCAACGCCCCAAAGCTCGCCCCAACCGAACGGGAAGAGATATTCAAAGTCTGTTGTGGCTTTTGAATAGAAACAAAGCTCCTCTTTTGCGTGGTCACGAAGACGGAGATTTTCTTCCTTAATATTGAGAGAATAGAGCCAGTCACGGCAGAAACCTCTCCAGTATTCAAACCATTCAAGATCAGTGCCCGGCTTGCAGAAGAATTCAAGCTCCATCTGCTCAAACTCACGAACACGGAAAATAAAGTTACCGGGTGTGATTTCGTTTCTGAAAGATTTACCGATTTGTGCAACACCGAAAGGAACTTTCTTACGGCTTGTTCTCTGAATGTTAGAGAAGTTCACGAAAATGCCCTGAGCAGTTTCGGGACGAAGATAAATTTCATTCTTGCTGTCCTCTGTAACGCCCTGGAATGTTTTGAACATAAGGTTGAACTGACGAATATCGGTAAAGTTGTGCTTGCCGCAGTTAGGACACGGAATCTCTTTTTCCTTGATGTAATTCATCATTTCTTCATTTGTCCAGCCTGCAACATTTGTGCCGTCAAAATCTTCAATAAGGTTGTCGGCACGGTGACGGGTTTTACATTCCTTACAATCCATAAGCGGATCAGAGAAACCGCCGAGATGACCCGATGCAACCCATGTCTGCGGGTTCATAAGAATTGCAGAGTCAAGACCTACATTATATTTGTTCTGCTGAACAAACTTTTTGAGCCATGCGTTTTTGATATTGTTTTTAAGTGCAACACCGAGCGGACCGTAATCCCATGTGTTTGCAAGACCGCCGTAAATTTCGGAGCCTGGGTAAACAAAGCCTCTGTTTTTACACAGGGCAACGATTTTATCCATGGTTTTTTTGCTGTTTTCCATAACTTAACCTCTCTTAACAGATAGATAGATAAAAATAACCATTAAAATAATACAATTATTTGCAACTGTTGTCAAGTAAAAACACCAAATGTTAGCGCATAACAATAGGTTTAAAACAAGAATTAGAAAAAATTTACAAACTTGCCAAAAACCACTTGTAAATGTGAGCATTTTGATATATAATGTAATTACTCGAAATTTGAGTAACAAAAAAGGAGGAATTAGCGATGAAAAAATCATCCAAGGTTCTCAGTTTGGTGCTTGCAGTTCTTATGGCTGTATCCTGTTTTTCAGGCTTGACCATATTCTCTGCATCAGCTGAAGAAACCGACACAAAAATCTATTTTGACGCATCTAATCTCCCTGCAGAGTGGGGAACAACAAAGACAGTATACTGTCACCTTTACGCTGTAGCAGGCGATGATTTACCTGAAACATCTTGGCAGGGTAAGGCAGAGAAATGTAAGAAGGATACTGCTACAGGTCTTTACTACTTCGATACTGCAAAATTGAAGTCAGCTGACGGCACAAATCACGGCGGTCTTAAAGACAACGCTGACTATGCTGTAATTTTCTCGACAATTGATTCTAAATCACAGAGTCACCAGACCTGTAATGTAACACTCGGTAAGCCTTGTCTTGGCGACACAATTTACCTCACAGGCGGTACAGTTGAGAATACCGAAGATTCATCAAAGCGTGACTATGCTGCAACTTGGAAGAAGAACAGCGATAACTACGGTCCGAAGGCTGCAATCACATCACTCGGTCATGTAACTGAGGGCAGATTCCCGATTTACCTTTCAAGAGCAGAAATGGTTGCACAGGCTATTTTCAACTGGGCTGTTAAGAATCCTAAAAACTACACTCCCGAAACTGTAGCTGACATTTGTGCACAGGTTGAGGCTGAGCCAATGGATGTTTACAACGCTTATGCTGAAATGTATGCAACAGAGCTTGCTGATCCTGCAGCTTATCCCGACTGTGCTCCGCTTACAACAGTAGCTACACTTCTCGGTGTTGATCCTTCAGGTACAACAGCTCCTGCAACAGAAGAACCTACAACTGTTGAGCCTACAACTGTTGAGCCAACAACTGTTGAACCCACAACTGTTGAACCCACAACAGAACCCACTACAGAACCTGCAACAGAGCCTGCTGACGCAACACAGTATGTTGTAGCAGGTGTTGAGTCACTCACAGGTTATGAATGGCAGGGTTCTCCTGCACTCGCTCCCGAAAATGTAATGACAAAGAGCGGCGATGTTTATACAAAGACATTTACAGCTGTTCCGGTGGGCAAAAGCTATCAGCTCAAGGTTGTTGCAAACACAGGCGACGAGCAGAAGTGGATCGGTCTTGACGGTACAGATAACAATGTAACTTTCGATGTAGAGAGTGCTTGTGATGTTACTGTAACATTCGATCCTGCTACAAACAAGATTGCTGTAACAGGTGACGGTGTTAAAATGGTTACAGACCTTGAAATTAACAGCATTACAGTTGTTGGTAACGGTGAAAACAGCTGGCTTAACGGTGTAGCATGGGGTGTTGACGCTGAGGTTAACCACATGACTCAGATTGCTGACAAGGTTTATCAGATTACATACACAGGTGTTGAATCTGCTGATGCTGCATACCAGTTCAAGTTTGCAGTTAACGACGATTGGGCTGCTAACTGGGGTCTTCCTGAGCAGAGTGCAGCTACTATAGGCAAAGATTTTGACCTTACATTCAATGGTGAAAATATGCTCCTTAACACAGTTTCTGCCGGTTATCCGGAAGATTCACTCGTTGATGTAACAATCACACTTGATCTTACTAAGTTTGATTATCCGTCACGCTCAGGTGCTAAGGCTAATATTAAGATTGACGGTAACCGTGTTCCGCTTCTCGGCGATGCTGACGGTGACTACTCAATTACAGTTGTAGATGCTACAACAATTCAGAAGATTGCTATCAACCTTATGAGTATTGCTGCTGATGATGCAAACGCATTCAAGGCATGTGATGCTAACGAGGATGGCAGAATCTCAATCAAGGATGCTACTCTCGTTCAGAAGTACATCGTTGGCGGTTACGAAACAGGCAATGTCGGTTCACCGATTTCTGTTGAATAATTAATCGCTGTTGATTAAATTCACAATTGCAATTTACCCCACAGGGTTTTCCTGTGGGGTTATTTTTTTGCCGTAAAACAAGGAAATTTTGCCGATAAAGGTGCAAAATGCAGTGATATGTGGTATAATCATAGTGCAGATGTTCCGCTTTACTCATACGGTGGGTTCGTTCTGAATTTAAGCAGAGTTATATTTTACTTAGACTCCGAGGAGCTGATGCTCTGCGTTAATTAAAAATGTTCAAAAAGAAAAGAGGGTGAAATTAAATGTATATTCATGATATTTCGAGAGACACTCTTACAACCGAAACATATCCGGGTGATCCCGAAACTGTTGTGACTCCGCTGAGAAGTATTGATGAAGATGACGAGTGCAATCTTTCGCAGATTTCTATGTGCGTTCATGCAGGCACGCATATTGATGCTCCTCTCCACTTTTGCCCTGACGGCAAGGGGATAACCGATTTAAGGCTTAACACTTTCTACGGAAAATGCACCGTAATAACGGTCAAGGGTGTGTTGACGGGCGAAGATATGGACAAGCTGTTGCCGTATTGCCGAAAACGCATACTCTTTCGTGGGAACGGCAAAACATACCTTTCACATTCTGCCGCAATTGTGCTTGCACAAAGCAGGGTGGTGCTTGTCGGTACGGATGCCGAGTCAATCGCACCTCCGTTTGATGAAGTTAAAACACATCTTGAACTTGGCAGAGCGGATATTGCCGTTCTCGAAAATCTCAATCTTTCGGGAGTGGCTGACGGCGAATATGATTTGTGTGCGTTTCCGATAAAGCTCGGCGGAGTTGAGGCGGCACCATGCAGAGCAATACTCTTTGAACAGGAAAAAGGATTAAACTAAGGTGATATTTATGGTAAAAATGGTAGTATTTGATCTTGACGGCACGCTTATGAATTCGCTTACCGATCTTGCTATAAGTGTGAACTACGGTCTGAAGCTTAACGGTCTTGAAGAAAAGCCGGTTGAAAATTATAAAACATATGTCGGAAACGGCAGAGAAATGCTCATCAGAAGGGCAATGGGAGATGCGTGGACCGACCACGAGCTTTTTGAAAAGGTCAAGGCTGATTACGACAGACACTATGCCGTTCATTGCAACGACCACACTGCCGCATATGACGGTTGTGCCGAAATGCTTGAAAAGCTTGCAAAAAAGGGTGTAAAAACAGGTGTGCTTTCAAACAAGCCCGATGAATTTGTTGATAAAATGCTAAAAAAAGCATTCCCAAATCACAAGTTTACTCAGGCATGGGGGCAGAAACCACAGTACAAGACAAAGCCCGAGCCTGATGCTCTGCTTGCACTCCTCGATATGAGCGGTGTAACTCCCGAAGAATGTTTCTATGTCGGTGACAGCGATGTCGATGTCTTTACGGCAAACAATGCGGGTGTAAAAATGGCTGGTGTTTCATGGGGATTCAGGGGAAAAAACGAGCTTATGAACGCAGGTGCGCCGTTTGTTGCAGACACAGCCGAAGAACTTTTTGATTACATTTGCAAATTTATATAATACTATGAACAAGATAAACTATCAGAAAGAACTCGACAGGGTGATTGAAAAAATAACGGGGGAGGGAAAAGTCCCAAAACTGCTTTTGCATGTGTGTTGCGCCCCGTGTTCGTCATACTGCCTTGAGTATCTTTCAAAATATTTTGATATCACGGTCTATTTTTACAATCCGAATATTTCGATTGCGGATGAGTATAATTACCGCCTGAGCGAAGAAAAGCGTCTTGTGTCGCTTATGCCGTTTGAACATCCTGTAAAGGTGGTCGGGGGCGAATATCTGCCCAAGGATTACTTTGAGTATGTCAAAGGTCTTGAAAATGAACCCGAGGGCGGAAAGCGGTGTGAAAAATGTTTCAGACTGCGACTTGAATCCTCTGCACGCTACGCAAAGGAACACGGCTTTGATTATTTCACAACCACGCTTACAATCAGTCCGCTGAAAAATGCGCAGTTGCTTAATGCAATCGGCACGGAGCTTGCCGAGAAGTACGGCATTCCATGGCTGTACAGCGACTTCAAAAAGCGTGAAGGCTACAAGCGTTCAATCATCCTTTCAAAAGAATATGACCTCTACCGCCAAAACTACTGCGGCTGCGTCTTTTCAAAAAGGGATAGTATGCAGAGAAAAAACTAATTAATATACCAAAAGACAAATCCCCGTCAGAATTTCTGACGGGGATTAATCGTGTTTGCAAATTATTTAACTGAGATTAACGCATATTAACTGGGTTGTTTTACACAACCGATTTGAGGTATTCGACAATTTCCTGCTGTGTACTCATTTCAAGCACCTTTGCAGTAACTTTGTCTGCCTCTTCTTTTGTCCATGTGGAAATTATTTTTCTCACATTGAGAACTGACGGAGCGGAAACGCTGAATTCTGTGAGTCCGAATGAAATAAGCAACGGAATCATCAGCTTGTTTGCGGCAGCCTCACCGCACATTCCGACTGAAATGCCGTTCTGAACACCGCACTCAATTGTGCGCTTAATCATTCTGAGAACGCTTGGCTGAAGGGGGGAGTAGAGGTAAGACACATCGTTGTTGCCTCTGTCACAAGCCATTGTGTAGCCTGTAAGGTCATTTGTGCCGATGCTGAAGAAGTCTGCCTCTTTTGCAAGCATATCTGCGATAACTGCCGCAGACGCTGTTTCAACCATAACACCAACCTGAATGTTTTCGTTGAAATTTATGCCCATATTGCGTAAATCGGCTTTGCATTCTGCGACAAGCTTTTTTCCCTCACGAAGTTCATCCATAGTTGTGATGAGCGGGAACATAATCTTGATGTCACCGAATGCGCTTGCACGCAAAATGGCTTTAATCTGTGATTTGAAAAGTTCACGGTTTTTAAGGCAATATCTGATTGCACGGAATCCCATGAACGGATTTTCTTCTTTTTCAAGTCCAAGGTACGGAATGTCCTTGTCACCGCCGATATCAAGTGTTCTGATAATCAGCGACTTGCCCTTTAAGATAAGAGCCGCCTTTTTGTAGGCCTCAAACTGTTCGTCCTCTGTCGGAATTGAAGTTCTGTCCATGAACAGAAACTCTGTTCTGAAAAGTCCGACACCCTCGCCGTCTGCGTCAACTGCCTTGACAGCGTCTTCGGGTTTTCCTATGTTGCAGAAAAGTTCATAAGCTTCTCCGCTTGCGGATTTTGTTTCTCGTCCCCTGTAATTTTCAAGCTCTTTGCGTTCTGCAAGAAAAGCGTCACGCTTTTTGGAGTATTCTGCAACTGTGTTATCATCCGGATTAACAATTACAGCACCCTCACTGCCGTCAACTACAACTGTGTCGCCGTTTTTCAGGCTTGATGCGACACCCTCAACACTGAGTACGGCGGGAATCTCAAGCGCTCTTGCAAGAATTGCAGAGTGGGAAGTTGTTCCGCCTGTTTCAGTAATAATGCCTGCTATGTTTTCTTTTACAATACCTGCTGTAACAGAAGGAGTAAGCTCCCTTGCAACAAGCACAGTGCCTTTTGGCGCATCGCTTACTTTAATTTCGTTTACTCCGAGAAGAATGCCGAGGACACCGCTCTTGATATCTCTGACATCAGCCGCACGCTGTTTTGTAAGCTCATCGTCAGCTGCCGAGAACATTGCAATAAACATATCGCACATATGCTCAAGAGCAGATTCCGCACATTGACCGTCTGCAATCAGCTTTTCAATTTCACCGCTGAGATACGGATCTTTGATAATCTGAATGTGACCTGCAAGAATTTCTGCCTCTTTTTCACCGGCTGAACTGCGAAGATTTTCTGCCTGTTTTTCAGTATTGTAGCAAAAAGCATCTACTGCTGCCTTAAAACGCTGTGACTCTGCCTCAGTATCTGTTACTGTTCGTGGAGTGTATTCAAGCGAATGTTCTTCAATAAGCATTACCTTACCGATTCCGATACCCTCGGATGCGGCTGTTCCGTGTAGCATAATCTTCACCTCTTGTAACTGGTCTGTCGGGGCCATTATTCGCCAAGACCGCTCTCAATGAGCTGTACTGCCTCTGCAAGTGCCTCGTTTTCGTCAGCACCGTCGCAAACAACTTCAATTTCACTGCCGCACTTGATGCAAGCCGCAATAATGTTGAGGAGGCTCTTTGCGTTGTACTGATTGCCGTTGAATTTGATTGTTACATCACAGCTGTATTTGCCCATAGCTGTTGCAAAAACCGATGCCGGACGCATATGAAATCCCTGTGCATTTGTGAGTACGAGCTCTTTTGATACCATAATAAAATCTCCTTTATAAA
>OAVV01000550.1_pt1 | contig 29745 bp, 20 predicted proteins | sample 1501401 | NCBI WGS metagenome assembly OAVV01 (sample SAMEA2580098, study PRJEB22360) | human gut metagenome | biome: human gut; feature: human-associated habitat; material: faeces | place: Denmark | collected 2008/2010 | reverse complement strand
AATGTAACTGTAATGATGTGTAATGCTGAATAGTCTAATAAATATATCGGTGAATTCTTATCAACTTTAAATTTGCCTATTGTTTTCGTCTGAATTGATTTTCTCCATCGCAACCTTGCCTGTTTCCTCTGCTCGTCACTTAATCTTCTCTGCTTACGATAACCACATAACAGGAAAAAGCAGATAGATTGCTACCTGCTCTTTCCATAAACCTTTATAAACTTGCTTCCTGACTCTTGGTCTTTGATTTTTCCGGTTCTTTCTTCTGCTGTTCCGATTTCACTTTCATCTGTGACAGCTTTTCCTTGACGGACACCCTGCTTTTTTCCTTATCCTTTCCGGTATCCAGTCCGGCACAGATCTTATCCAGCTTCGCTACTGCACCGTCAATCCGCTCCACCTGTTTCTTTAAGGCTGAGATATGCTTCTTTACAGGCATATTCAGTACCCTTGTAAGGGCAACGCCCTCTTTTTCGTCCGACACTTCCTTTGTACCTTTTCCGGTTAAGAGCCTTCCCACGTTGGCTACGCTGTTCCCTATCTGCTTGAACTCGTCCCCGATACTGTCTATCTGGTTGGCGGTCTTTTCATAACTGGTAAGCACATCAACCATCTTCTCCCGGCATCCGGAAAGCACCGACTGCACACCGGAAATTCCTTTCTGAAGAACCCTGTTCATTTCCTCCCTTCCCTTTTCCTTAAAGGCGGTTACTGCCTGTGCTGCGGTGTCAATCAAATGGTCTTTCAATTCCGATAAGCGTTCTGCAAGACTGCTTACCTTCTCCTGAAGGTATGACACCTTATCCAAAAGCTGACTTTCCGCTGCTTTCGGCTGGCTCTCCTGCATCCTTTCAAGCTGCTTCCGTACTCCTTGCAGTTCGTCCACCATAGCGGAAAGCTGTAACTGCATCCCGGCGATATACTGCAAGACCTCCATAAAGTCCTGTGACTGCTCTTTCATGCCCTGCTGTCCCAAAAGCTCCATGAACTGCTTCATAACGTCCATTTCCTCTGTGTTCTGTTCTTTCTTTGGTTCGTTTGCTTCCATAGCACCCTCCTATAAACTTTCTTCTTTTCCTTTGCTCTTTACAGTCTCCGGTTTCTCCGGCATCTTCTGATCGGATATTTTCTGCTTCATCTCGGCAAGTTTCTCCTTAACGGATACCCTCCCTCCGGAACCGTCTGCTAACATCCGCTCCTTGTCATGCTCTGCGATACGCTCCGACATCAGGAAACTTGCAACAGGCTTTAACGGTTCCTCTGCCACCGCCTGTATATCTTCTGCCCTGTTCGGCTCACTTTCCTGCGTCTGTGCGCTCTGCTCTCCGTTTTCGTCCTCCGGCTCATCATCGCCCATATCCAGTGCATTATCGCCCTTTTCGTCCATATTCAGAAGCGCATTTAACTCTGCAAGGCGTTCTAGCTTCTCCGCCAGTTCCTGCTCCTGCGCAAAAGGTTTTGTAACTTCCACCTTTGCAGTTTCGAGCTGATGTTCCACGTTAGAAAGCTTCTGCTCCACGTCTGCCATTTTCCCGGTCATTCCCTCTAACGCATTGGACAGTCTTTGCAGATTTCCAAGTGGATCGGCTCCGATTTCCACCTCATGGCTCAGACTTCCTTTTAAGCTGATCGTAAACTTGGAGAAGAACGAGTCAAAAGACACGCTCATCTTAAAGCCCTGATATTCTCCGATTGTGACCGCCATGTTTGGCTGTTTGGCACTCCGGCACATATCAATCAACGCTGCACCCGCTTCCTTTTTGTCCGTATAGGTACGGTTTCCTATCTTCATGGAAAAAGCGTCCTTATCCACAGGCTTATGCGCCGCATAGGTCTGAATGTCCGCCCGGTATCCCTCAAGCCTTTCTTTTAAGGCTGTGATCTGCATCGGGTAATGCTTTGCGATATTGTCCTCCAGACGGTAACGCTGGCTTGTGTGGTTTGCCTTTAAGAGCTTCAGCTTTGAAACCTGTATATCCAAATCCATCTTCTCCTTAATGTAAGGGTTTCCGGTTGCAAGTGCTTTGACCTCTGCATAAGAGAGCGCCGCTTCGTCAATGTCCTCACAGGAACGCACCGGGGACTTGCTCGTCATGATCTGCCCGATAAACTTCTGCTTGTTCTCAATGAGCTGCCATGAATAGCTGTCGAAGGTGCCTTCCGTCACATACCGGAAAATCTTGACCTTATCATTCATATTGCCCTGTCGTAAAATACGACCTTCCTGCTGTTCAATGTCAGACGGACGCCAGGGCACATCCAGATGATGTAATGCAATCAGTCTGTCCTGTACGTTGGTTCCGGCTCCCATTTTGGCAGTAGAACCCAACAAAAAACGAACCTGTCCGCTTCTTACCTTTGCAAACAGCTCCGCTTTTCTTTTCTCCGTATTGGCATCATGGATAAATGCGATTTCTTCCGGTGGGACACCCTTTTCTTTCAGCTTGTTGCAAATGTCCTCATAAACATTGAATGTACCATCTCCTTTCGGTGTCGATAAGTCACAGAAGATAAGCTGTGCCGACTTCTGTTCCTTTGTTTCCTCCCATATCTCAAATGCCTTGTCCACACAGGTGGTGGATTTAGAATTATCCTCATCGGGAAGCATATCGTTGATTAAACGCTGGTCTAATGCAAGTTTTCTACCGTCATTGGTGATTTTGAGCATATTGTCAACGTGTGGCTCTACCTTCCTATCACGAACAGCCTCCGCACGATCCGCAAGGGACTGTACCATTTCTTTCTGATACTCACTCGGCTTTAACACCACATTTTCATACTCTGCTTCCGGTACAGGCAGTTTTAGCATATCCGGTGTCTGAATATCTGCACTTTCCTTGAAAAGTGAAATCAGCTCGGGCAGATTGAAGAACTTGGCAAACCTTGTCTTTGCCCGGTATCCGGTTCCCTCCGGTGCAAGCTCTATGGCTGTCTGCGTTTCTCCGAAAGTAGCCGCCCAACTGTCGAAATTGCCAAGACCAAGTTTCTGGAGCGTACTGTATTGCAGATAGCGCATATTCGTATAAAGCTCCGTCATACTGTTGGAAATCGGTGTACCTGTGGCAAAGGTAATGCCCTTGCCGCCTGTCAGCTCGTCCATGTACTGACACTTTGCAAACATATCCGAGGACTTCTGTGCTTCTGTCTGTGCAATGCCCGCCACGTTCCGCATCTTGGTGTATAAGAAAAGGTTCTTATAATTGTGGCTCTCATCTACGAACAGCCTGTCAACACCAAGCTGTTCAAAGGTTACTACATTGTCCTTGCGGGAAGTATCGTTCAATCGGCTCAGCCTTGCGTCTAATGATTTTTTTGTTTTTTCCATCTGCTTAATGGTGTAACGCTCTCCCTTTTCCGCCTTGACCGCTTCGATTGCCATTTCTATTTCCGTTATCTGCCGCTCAATCATGGCAGCCTGTCTTTCCATTGAAAGCGGTATCTTTTCAAACTGCGTATGCCCGATGATGACCGCATCATAATCTCCCGTTGCAATACGGGAACAGAACTTTTTACGGTTGGCAGGCTCAAAATCTTTCTTTGTGGCAGCTAAAATATTGGCACCCGGATACAGGCGCAGGAAATCACTCGCCCACTGCTCTGTTAAATGGTTCGGTACAACAAATAAGCTCTTTTGGCAAAGCCCTAACCGCTTGCTCTCCATTGCTGCAGCAATCATTTCAAAGGTCTTACCCGCACCCACACAATGGGCAAGCAGGGTATTATCGCCGTAAAGCTGGTGTGCCACCGCATTAAGCTGATGCGGTCTTAATGTAATGTCCGGTGTCATGCCCGGAAACTTTAGGTGGGAACCGTCATACTCTCTCGGTCTGGTGGAATTGAAAAGCTCATTGTACTTGGCACACAAGGTCTGTCTGCGCTCCGGATCACGAAATACCCAGTCCTTAAAGGCTTCCCTTATGGCTTCCTGTTTCTGGCTGGCAAGCATGGTCTCCTTTTTGTTAAGAACTCTCTTTTCCTTCCCATCTTCCTCTATCGTATCAAAGATACGGGTATCACGAAGGTTTAAGGAATCCTCCAGAATACGGTAGGCATTTGCCCGGCTCGTTCCGTAGGTCATATTGACAAGTGAATTGCCACGATCCGCATTTTTGCCCTTTACGTTCCACTGTCCTGTCACATCGGAATACTGCACCCCGACAAGGTTACGGTCAAAGAGGTAATCCGGTGTTTCAAAGGTTTCCCGCATGAAATCCTCGATGTACTTAGGCTCAATCCATGTGGCACCGATACGCACCTCAATCTCGCTTGCATCAAGCTCCTTGGGCTGAACGCCCTCAAGAGCTGTGACATTGATTGCAAACTCTGGACGGTTCTCTGCAAATACCCTTGCGGTTGCCAGCTTCTCCCTGACATTTCCGCTTAAATACTCGTCTGCGGTTTCCCACTTTTCTGTGACCGGGTTCTGGAAGATCACTCTGGCAAGCTCCTTTGCCACTTCTTCCTCGCTTTTTCCCGTAAGCTCCGACATATAGGCTAGGTCTACCCTTGCCCTTTCCCCTAATGACACCGCCAGTGCTTCACTTGCGGTATCCACGCTTGTAACAACCTCTGCCTTTTTAATGGTTCGCTTGGAAAACATATCAGCCTTGCCTTTGAAGTTGCCCTCATCGTCTAATTTCTCCAATGAACAAAGCAGACAATAGCTTGAATCCTGATTAAACGCTCTCTTATTGGTCTGTGAATTGATCAGACCGTATTTCTTGGAAAACGCATCATACAGCTCATTAAGCTCTGCCTGCTTGCTCTTAATCATATCTTCCGGATATTCGTTCAACTGATAGTCAATCAGCTCCTGTGTACAGTCACGAATCTGCACCATGCCTTTCATGCGCTGCTCCATCGTTTCTGATACGTCCACAGGCTTCATAATGGAATTTTCCCGGTAATACACCCTCTCGTCCACGATAGTGTAACTGTAATTCTTCACGCCTGGATCGGCGGGGATTGCTTCTCTTGCCAGCTCATCATCAAGCTCATCGAACTCTACCTCGTCAATGCTGCCCTCGATATGGGATATAGCCTTTTCAAGCTGCTTGGATAATGAAATGGTGGTATCCGGTGTACAGGTGGCTTCCATGCCAAACTGCCCGCTGACCATTTCCATTTTTCCCATGATCATTTCCGGGTGGTCTGCAAAATACTGGTTCATGGCTATGCCATCTTCATTTTCACAAAGATGCACCCAATCCGGCTCGATGTCGATTACCCTGTCACGCTTCTTTAAGAAAAGAATGTCCGAAGTAACCTCCGTCCCTGCATTTTCCTTAAAGGCTGTGTTGGGAAGCCTGATCGCTCCAAGAAGCTCCGCTCTCTGCGCAAGGTACTTTCTGACTTCCGGGCTTTTCTTATCCATTGTTCCCTTTGAGGTGACAAATGCCACCACGCCGCCCGGTCTGACCTTATCTAAGGCTTTGGCGAAAAAGTAATCATGTATGAGGAAGTTATGCTTATCGTAGGCTCTGTCTGCCACCTTGTACTGACCGAATGGCACGTTTCCGATTGCCACATCAAAGAAATCATTGGGATAATCCGTCTTTTCAAAGCCAGTGATCTTCACATCGGCATTCGGGTATAGCTGCCTTGCAATTCTTCCGGTAATTCCATCAAGCTCCACACCATAAAGCCTGCTCTCCTGCATTTTTTCCGGCAACATACCGAAAAAGTTACCGATACCCATTGCCGGCTCCAAGATGTTACCTTTGGAAAAGCCCATTCGTTCCATCGCATCATAAATAGCCTTGATGATCACAGGGCTTGTATAGTGGGCATTTAAGGTACTTTCCCTTGCTGAATCGTATTCCTCGGCTGACAACAGGCTCTTTAATTCCTGATATTCACTTGCCCAATTCGTTTTGGTTTCATCAAAGGCATCAGCAAGACCACCCCAGCCCACATATTTTGCTAAAATCTCCTGTTCTTCTGGCGTGGCAATACGGTTTTCGCCCTCAATCTTTTCAAGCGTTCTGATTGCTTCCACATTCTGACGGAATTTTTCTTTTGCCGCAAAGCCTTTCCCGTCACTTTTCTCTGTTTCCGGAGCAATGTGGAAGTTGACTGCACCCGATTTGTCAATCTGTGGCTGTTCCTTTGGCGCTTCTGCTTCATTCTGCGGCTCTGGTTCGGCAATCACTTCACTCTCTTGCATTGGATTGGACAATTCTTCATTTTTCTGTTCATATTCACCCCATATTCTTTGGGAAACAGCAGAAAAATAAGGAGATTCTTCTTCCATAATGCTGAAGCGAATCTCCTCCATGTCCTCAAGGCTCTTTGCCCCGGCTATTTTATCATGGTACTTAAAATATAATGCTTCCCTGACAAGAATGCCCTCCAATCGTGCCAGTTCAGGCTCCGGCATACGTTCCCAAATATCATCCTTCTCCGTATGAATGGTAAAGCCTTCTCCGTCATCATGGTATCCAAGCGTATATTGCAGCTTATCATGTTCCCCACGAATATCACACTCAAAATCATAGACTGTTGTTCGTGTACCTCTGATATATTCCCGGTCTATCAATACAAGGTTTTGAACATCATCCGCAGTCAAAGGCGGTTCTTCTGTCTGCTCTATGGCAGGCTCGCCCTCATAATGTGCCGCATACTGTCCGGCATCCTTTAACAGACCGTCCATCTCCAGAGCTTTTTCTGTTTCGCCGCTGATTGTCTGCATCATTACATAGTCTGCCGCTTCTGCAAAAAGGAAATCATAGACCTCTTTTCCCTCCAAAGCTCGCTCATCGTCAGCAATCGTGACTGCCTGTGTTTTCTCGTTCCAGCCAACCACATCTTTCCGGTCTAATGCTCCGCAGATTTTAACCACAGCCGACATTTCAGACAGCCTTTTATTTAACTGCTCTATGTCTGTTTTTCCGGTTTCCGGTGCTTTTGGTTCTCCTTCAGCAACAGTTCCTGTTTCTCTATCTAATTCCTGATTGGTTACACCACCCTCCAACTTCTCCTGTTCTTTTCGCATGGCTTTCTCTGCCTGTTCCTGTTTATACTGTGCATAGGCTTCCTTTCCCTCCGGCGAAAGGTATTTATCTGCCTGCACTAGCTCCCGGATACGTTTCTCCACTACATTCCAGTTTAATAGCACCTTTGCGTAAGGACTGCCATAGTTACCTTTCTCCAGACGGATACCTTTGGCATCGTGATCCTCGTGCGCTCTGTCACTTCCCGGAAGTGCATGGGAGCTGCCACCCGTACCATATTCATTTTTCAGAAAAGCAATGTTGTCTTTCTTGTCATGCCCTTCCATGAAATACTCATAGATACGGAACTTTCCATGTTCAAAGCCGCTTCCACCAGTCAGCCTGTAATCAATCTCGTCCTGTGTGATAAAGTCCTCATTCCTTACCTCTACCATATCAAGTGCCGGAAATTCTTTCTTTTCCACACCTAAATCCGCAAGCTGTTCTAATAAATAATCCGGTCTTTTCACATACCGCCATTTAATCTGCTTTTCTCCGCTGTCAAGCTGTGCCTTTGCCTTTTCAAGCTCATCCTGAATCAGTTCTCTGCCCTCAGTGGTGGATAAAAGCTCGCATAGCCTTTCCATGCTTGCCGGGTAGTTAGAAAATTTAAGCTCCAGACTCTCCGGCATTTCCGATATACCATCACGGAAGAAATTGTTAATGTCCGTAGCAATTCTCTCACGCTCCACCGCATCCACAAGAAATACTTCATTGGTACTCATATAAGTACCATTCTCCACCATAACACGGATATGGCTTTCCACTTCGCTCCAGCTCATCACTGCAAGGGTATTTTCCTTTGCCGATGTACCATAACCGATACGCATACCCATTTCATCAAACCACAGTGAAACAGGATTTCCGTCAAACTCAAAACCTTTTCCGGTGGTCTTATACTCGTTCTTTAAAAATTCTGCCATTTCTTCCGGTGTCTTACCCAGCTGATAATTGGCATAAATACGTTTTCTGCTGTTATCCCTACCGCCGCCACTACGCAAGATACTGTCAATCTGCTCCTGTGGCAAAGAAAAAGCAGCGGGCATGGTATATTGAATACTTGCTTCCGCTGCTGCGATTGTGCCGACCTGTTCCTCAAAGCTCGGAAACAGGCTTAACTGCTGATAGGTTTCCTCCGGCTGTTCGATATTTAACTGTAGATCAGTTCCGTCATCACGATCTCCTCTGCCGAGTGTACGATGCTGTTCATCTTCGCTACCCAGAGCATCTGATTTTCTGCTTTCATCTGCTCCGTTATCCCCTCTCTCTCCTTCATCTGTCCGGTCAGAAGCTCCATTCTCTCCTCTGCCTGCTCCTGTATCATTAACAGGTGTTCCTTCAGCTTCCCGTTCAGAAGAAGTCCCGTATATACTCCGTTCTTGTGTTCCTGTAAGAACTTCTTCCTCATCAGTCCGTACTTCGTCAGTACCTCCTTCGGCTGTTCGTCCATTACTACCATCGGTATCTGATAATCCCCGTTCTTCTCGTATGTCAGATTCATCATATTTGCTCCTTTCCCCGGCTTCTCCGGTCTGTGTGATAGATTGTTCGTCTTGACTTTCGCTTTCACGCTTTAACGCATTATAGTCTTCTTCAGATGCATTTGCAAGTCCTTTTTCGATATTTTTCTCATGGGTGTCGATACGTTCCCTGCCTACTCTCGTTTCTTCCCGATTTTGGGCAATCTGCCTGTCATACGCTCCGATTGCTTTTCCAATTTCCATAAGGATTGGCTTGGATAAATCAGACACATTGCTGCCAAGCTGTGACAGTGTTTCCACTGTGTTAAACTCATGGATATAAGGAAAGTTTATTTCTTCGGCAAGCTCGCTCTCCTCCATGCCGCAACGCTTTAAAACAGTATAGGCAATGCTGTCGGCAAGGGTTTCCCGTATCCTTATTTCCACGTTCAGCTCGTCCAGTTCCTCTAAAAAGCTCCCTTCCTTTAAGTATTCCATATCTGAAGCAAGCTCTTTATAACAGTCCTCTGCAATCCGTCCGGCAATCTCCCGGATACGTCCCACAAACCCGGCTTCCCTGTCGGTATCCCCATAAGTCTTTTCCAGACGGGAAATCACCGATTCCATGTGTTCCTCACGCATTTCCCAAAGGTTAGGGAATTGTCCGATTCTTCTTGCCTTATGCACATCTGAAATATCAAAGACATACTTCAAACCGGAAAAACTATCCTCATCTATCAGTGCAATGCCCTTTGCACCTTTGTTTACCCAGCAGTGCATCTTTTCATTCCATATCTCTATGGAAGCACAGGCGGTTGCCTCCGGTCTTTGGGCATAGATTAAAAGCTGTTCCTTAAATGGATATTTATACAATCTGGAAGCAGTATTTAGGTATCTCCTCCAGTTTTCTTCATTCCGCACGACTTCTTTTGCTGTTTCCTCTGCCAGTGCGGAAATCAATTTATATTTTCTCATGATAAACCTCCGTAAAAAAGGCTGTAAGGCACTTTAAGCACCCTACAGCCTGTGACCAGTTACTTATCGGCATCAAGCGTAAAAACCATGCTCCTCAATGCCTTTTTCCAGAATACAGTTGATCAGTTCCTCCAACTCCACGTTGTTAATCTCGCTGACAACGATCAGCTTGGCAAGGGTATCCTTCGGAACAGATACCGCATAACGCTCCTCATCTGCACGAAGCTCATGCACACAGATACCAAGTCCGTCTGCAATCTTGCACATAACACCAAGTTCAGGCTCCTTAACTCCTGCCATAATGTCAAGGATTGTTCTCTCCGGCACACCGGAAATTCTGGAAAGCTCCGCAATCCCGATTTCTTCCTCTTTCATCACATTTAATAATTTGTCTCCTGTTGTAAACATATCCCTTTCCTCCCTACTCTGCTTTTCTTCCAAATGAAAATGTATCTTCTTTTTCCTTTTTCGGGGCAAATCTGCCTTTGACTTCCAAAAGCCTTTTTTCCATAATGGAGAACATGGCTTCCACCTGCTCCTGTGTGTACTCATAATTGGTGCGGTTGGAAAGGTTCTCAAGCCTACCGATTGCATCAATGACTTTGTTCACACGATACTCCCCAAGACGGACAAACTTGTCCGCCTTGCTCTCATTGTCCTGTACTTTCTTTGTTTCTTCTGCTCCCATTGTTACGTCCTCCTTTTATTTTTTCTTTCCTGTAAATTTCTTATTGGGAAACTCCATGACAAACTTAAACTGCACTCCGGACTTTTCTTCTCCGTCCTTTGTGTAGTGGTATTCTTCCGTACCGCTCGGAATGATATAGGCATCGTATTTCTTGCCCGCCTTGCTTGTAAGCCCCTTTAACAGCGTCTTTTTCCCGGTAAGCAGGCTTTCCACCTGTTCATCTGACAGGGCAACACCCATGATCCGGCTTACATTCATGCCACACTTATTCTTACAGAAAGCTCCGTATTTTCCCTTTACCACCTCTCCGCCGCAGTTTGAGCATTTACCAAGCACCTTCTGCTCCTGTGCGAACATTTTTTTCTGCTCGTCACTGACTTCGTGGTAGGTGTGGATTAAGTCAGATACCATTGTTTCAATATCTGCCATAAAGTCCTCACGCTCCATCTCTCCCTTTGCAACAAGGGTAAGGGCATTTTCCCAATCAGCGGTAAGTTTCGGTGACTTTACCACATCGGGAAGCACCGTAATCAGCTTCATTCCATCCTCTGTCGGTATGATCTGCTTTTTCTCACGCTTCACGAAACCGTCCTTGACTAACTTCTCTATAATGTCTGCTCTGGTGGCAGGTGTACCGAGTCCTTTGCGCTCCACATCGTCAGTCATGTCCTCGTTTCCGGCTCGTTCCATTGCAGACAAAAGGGAATCTTCAGTGTAATGTTTTGGCGGCTGTGTGAAATGCTCGGAAACCTTTGTCTGCTCCACTGCAATCATCATGCCCTCATGAAGCTCCGGCAGCTTCTTTTCTTCCTCTGCATCCGATTTATCCTCTGCGGTTTTATAGGAATTTTTGAAGAAATCCTCAAATTCCTTCCATCCATTTTTCCACACTTCCTTGCCAGATACCTTAAATACAGTATTGTTGCAGGTAAGCACTGCCTTTGTGGAATTATAAATGTGCTTCTCCCCGGTCGCACACAGCAGACGGTTTGCACAAAGGGAAAGTATCTTCATTTCGCTCTCCGGGATTGCCTTTAAGTCCTGCTTGATGATCTCCATGGTAGGAATGATTGCGTGGTGGTCCGTCACTTTCTTGCTGTTCAAAATCCTCTTTATATCTGGATTGAACATGATATCCTGCTCAAATAACAGGGAATTGAAAATTGCTTCAATCACATTTCTTGCTGTGCCATCCATGTCATCGGAAAGATACTGGCTGTCCGTTCTCGGATAAGTGACAAGTTTCTTTTCATAAAGGCTCTGGGTATATTCCAATGTCTGCTTGGCAGTAAAACCAAACAGACGGTTTGCATCCCTCTGGAGTGTGGTAAGATCATAGAGCTTCGGCGGTGCTACCCACTTTTCTTCCTTTACCACGGAAGTGACAAGAGCCTGTCCGTTTTCACAGGCTCCTGCAATCCTCTCTGCTTCCGTTTTATCACTGATATGCTCCGATACAGCATCCAGACCATTTTCCATGATATGAGCCATATAATAGGCTTCTTTCTTGAAATTCATGATTTTACTTTCACGGTCTACCAGCATGGCAAGTGTCGGTGTCTGCACTCTGCCGACCTTTAATGCCTTGCCACCATACAATACCGTAAAAAGCCTAGTGCCATTGATACCCACAAGCCAGTCTGCTTCCTGCCTGCATAGTGCTGACTTGTACAGATTGTCATAATCACTGCCTGGACGAAGATTATGGAAGCCGTCACGGATAGCACTCTCCTCCATGGAAGAAATCCATAATCGTTTCATCGGTTTTCTGCATCCTGCCATGTTGTAGGTCAGGCGGAAGATCAACTCTCCCTCCCTTCCGGCATCGGTAGCACACACAACTGCATCCACCCTGTCATCATGCATAAGTTTTTTCAAAATCTGATACTGTGCTTTCGTATCACTTTTCACTTCATGCTGCCATTCCTGTGGGATGATCGGAAGATTGTCATAACTCCATTTCTTCCATGCTTCCTCATAGCTTTCCGGCTGTACCAGTTCTACCAGATGTCCCACACACCATGATACTAGATAGTCATTGCCTTCCAAATAACCGTCCTTACGCTGTGTGGCACCAAGAACTGCCGCAATGCTCTGTGCCACGCTCGGCTTCTCTGCAATTACAAGCTCCATCTCTATTCCTCCCCGTTTTCTTCATCATTATCGTTGTCACTGTTATCTTCACTGTCATTCTCGCCTGTGTCCTCTGATTCTGTATCATCGCCACCATTTAAGAATGCTTCGTCTGAATCCTGCTCGGCTTCGTCCTCGTCCTCATAATCATAGTCCTCGTCAAGCTCGTCCTCATCTTCATCCTCATCAATGAAGTTTTCCTTTTTCTTCTTAGACTTCACAACATATACCACTCCGATCACAGCTACCGCAGCAATGCCTATTAAAATATATGTAAAGCCGGAACCATCTGCTTTTGCGGTATCCTCTTTCGGCTTACTTGTATCCTCCGTGCTTTCTTCGGTACTGCCCTCAACACTTTCCGTTCCCTGTTTTTTCTCTCCTGTGGTATCTGCATTATTATTTGACAATGCACTGTCTTTGGTAGGAATTGCAGATTCCAATGCCGCTGAATTTTTCGGAAGTGTCTCGCTGTTATCCGTTGTGGTATTTAACAGGTCATTTTCACTGACTTCGGTAAGGAAATATACCTTTTCATCTTCCCCGTCACGATCAATCACCAGATAAAATACCTTTTCTGATGCAGTCTGAATTGTATAAAATTCCTTGCCTTTTTCAGAAGTCTGGCTGTCACTGCTCTGGTCGGTATCCTTAGAAGTATCTCCCGTACTCGGGGACTGCTTGGCTGATGTTCCTGTACTGCTTGAAGTTGTTCCACTGCCTGTTTGGGAAACAGTATTTCCATTGCTGTCTGTCTTGGTATGGTCTGTAACCTGTGCGGTTGCAGAGCTAGGCTTGGTTGCTGACGCATCCACCGGGAGCTGCTGTGCCGGATCTTTTTCATTGCTGTCCTTGTTTTCCGGATCGGTGTAATACGGATTGGCTGTTTTATAGATTTCTGAGGTATTTCCTGCATTATCCATGGCTGAAATCGTGAAATACTGATATCCTGCATCAAACTGTTGCAGACGGATATTCAAGGTTCCATTCGTATGCTCTGTAAACTCATAGCCATTGACATAGATTGCCTTGATACCGGAATCCGTATCATGTGTCTGAATGCTCAAAAGACCGTCGCTGACTGCCGCATTTAAGGTAGGCTTTGTAAAATCAAAGCACTTGATGTAGCGGTTTTTCTCGTAGGTCTTGCCCTTCTGGTCTGTGACCTGCACATAAATGGTGCTGTTCTCGGAAATCTCTATGTGCATATCCTCGGTAATGTCCGTCCAGCTTCCATTCTGTCCGACTTTTGCCTTTACTGTCTGAATGGTAAAATTACCGGAAACTATCGTATCTTCCACCTTGACAGTTACCTTAGTGGTATCATTATGCCATCCAGACGGTGTATTGATTGTGATTTTTACACTCGGATTGATATAGGCACATTCCTTGTAATCCTTTGCACACACCTCACAATCTTCATCTACTGCATACTGACTGCATTTTTCCTTGCAGGTGCATTTTGCGGAAGGCTGTGTTTCTTCAGACGAATCTTCTGTTGTGCCTTCTGTGGAATTTTCCGTCTTTCCCTCTCCGGTATCTGTTCCTGAATTTTCTTCCCTGCCATTGCCGGGTGTAACTGTATTTTCTGCGTCACTTGCACTTTCCGTTTTCTGCTCGGCAGTATCCTCCGCATGAACCTCTATCGTATTTGTCCTGTTGGCAAAAAATGCCCCAATCGGCATACAAAAAAGTATTGCCGACAGCATAAGGGACACTACCGCCCTAGCCGATAATTTCCTGTTTTTCATTGATTGAAACCTCCTTTTCCTGTTCCCGTTTCTGTAATAAATTTCTGACTTCATCCTCACTGAGCTTGTTTAACATCTGCAAACGCTCCGATGAGATTTTATATTTTCGTATGATCTTCATGGCTTCGGCATCCTCCGCCATCTGTTTCTGTTCTGCAAGGTCTTTTTCCTTTGCCTGTAGCTGTGCTATCTGCTCTCTGACCTTTTTAAGCTGTGAATTGATTCGTTCTACTGACAAAAATAATTCCTCCCTTCGCTAATTCAATCTTCCAAAACCATAGAAATGGCTCTGCCAGTAAGAAGTATTGATTGATGTGTACTGAATTGGATCACCGCAATGCACCATCGTACCGTTTCCACAGTAGATACCAACGTGTGTAACCGGACGTCCTGCATTATAGGTTCCTGTAAAAAATATAATGTCCCCTGCCTTTGCATCTGCCGCTGATACCGGAGTACACTGGTCATAAATGCCCTGTGCTGTGGTTCTTGGCAGGTTATGTACGCCACTGTTTGAAAATACCCAGCATACAAAACCGGAACAGTCAAAACTAGCCGGAGCTGTGCCGCCAAAAGTATATGGCATTCCCAGATACCTGTTTGCTTCACGCATAAGCGTCTGTACGGTTGCATCATCATAGGATTCCGGCGGTATCACATTGCTGGTTCCTCCTCCGGTGCCGCCCGTTGTTTCTCCATAAATGGTCTGTTCTCCTGCTTCAAAATAAAATAACGGGTTATAATATTCCCCGTTATACAGACATTCGATATGAAGGTGGCTTCCGGTACTGCTTCCTGTATTTCCGCTTTTGCCTATATTGTCACATTTTTTTACACTCTGCCCTGCGGACACATTTAAGCTGTCCATGTGGGCATATTTTGTGGTATATCCCTTACTGTCCGTAATCACCACATAATTTCCATAATAGGAATCGTAAGCTGCTTCTGTTACCGTTCCATCATGTGCCGCATATACAAACGTTCCTGTCGGCACCACTATATCCACACCCCTGTGAAGCTCCTCGGCTCCGGTGTTTGGATTTTTCCGGTAGCCATAATAACTGCTGATATAGTAATACCAGTAATAATCAACCGGAGAAGCAAAGACCTGTAAGCCGCCTTTTGTCTCCGTATAGGCTCCAAAAATTTCCGTCTGTTCGCTGTCCATGCGTCCGGCTACAATGCTCTCAAGCGGTGTGACCGTAAGTGTGACACGAAGAATTGTTACGGTATATTCTTCTTCCTCCTCATACTCGTATTCCTCGGTACGGGTAGTCCCGTCCGGATTTGTTACTATTCTGGTTCCGGTCTTTGTGACTGTCCTTGTCCGTGTTTCCTCTACTTCCTCGGTAGTGAGGGAATACATGGCATCAAATAATTCCTGAATCTCACTCTCTATTCCTGCGGCAGTAAATTCCGTATGGACTGCGGAAAGATAACTGATCAGTGTGTACGGATCATGCCCGATTGCACCAAGGTTATAATCGTATTCATCATATCCCGGATAATCAGTTTCAATCCGGTCAATCTTATTTTGCAGTTCCATTTCCTTTTCTGTAAAAGATAAATCTGCTGCATCAATCTCTGCCGGAAGGCTAAGATATGTGCTTGCCATCGTTGTTGTCACAGTTCCGGTAAACATGGAACCGCAGCTTGATAGTGCCGACATGATCATAATGAGCAGAAGTGCAAAAATACCCACTGTGATAATCAGTGTTTTATTTTTCGTGGCAATTTCCTGTAACTTCTTTGCAATCCCGGTTGCAGCATTGGCTGTCTTTGTAAATGTTTCCTTTGCAGTCTTGGCTTCTGCTCCTACCCGCCTTGCCTTGGCATACTCACGCTTGATGCGCTGTTTCTGTAGCTGCCTTTGCAACTGCTTCTTTGGACTGTTGCACTTTAGATGTGGATTTTCACTGATGAATTTCTCATACTCCAGCTTCATATCCGCTGTAACCTGTTTTTTGTGCAATCGCTCTAAGCGGTCACGCTTTCTCTGTACCTTGCTCTTGCGGTGATACTTCATATAGTGGTAAATATCCTCGGCTCGCTGTTCCGTCTTGTGTGCGCCCTCCACAGCAGAATTATCCTTTTCTGTCTCTGCAATCTTGCGATGCACAAAATACATATTTTCGGTCTGGAGCTTGTGAACCGCAGTTTTTCCCAGTCCATCCGGTTTAAATGGCTTCTCCACATCCACCGGAACCACAACATACTTTGCTTTTCCGGTCTGTTCATCAAAGACACGCTTCATCTCATACTGCCGCTTTGTCGGCATCTTGTCCTTTGCTTTCTGCAACTTTCGGCGGTTCTTTTCCGACTTATCAAAAGCCTTCTGTACTTTTTGGTCTGTAAATTCGTCCGCCTGCCCCTGCGAAAATGTGGCGTCCTTTGTCTGAAGATCTCCATAATCGGACTGCTTTGTATTTTCTGACTTTGCACGCTCTCTGTGTGCGTGTTCTCTCTGCACACGCCTTTTGTGATATTTTCCTTTTTCCTCAGACCGTTGGTAGGTATTTCTAACGTGGTAATTGTCCTGAAAACTGTCTGCGTCCTCTGTATGGAAATTTGTAGCATTACCGTTTTCCTCATTGATAAAGCTGTTTTCCTTTAAGAATGTCTTTTCCGCTTCGGCTTCCGACTTCTGGACATTGTGACCAGAAGTGTCCTGTTGTTGCTGTCGGTAATATTTTTTCTTATTATTTTTCCTGTATTCTGTCCCAGTATTAAACTCTGACTTCTGGACGCTGTGACCAGAAGTTGCTTTTCCTGTACGACTGCCATGGTTCGCATCCCTTGGCATATTGCTCACAGGCTTCTCATTGGCATGAAAATGATTTTCCGTAGGAAAGGTGTTATCCTGCCTGTGTTCTGTGTGTTTTGCTCCAGTCACTTCCTTATCCTTGGAAAATGTCTCTTTTTCAAATGCCTTTACTGCCTGCTTCTTCTGTCTTTTTTCTGCCATTTTATACTGCGTCCTCCTTCTGCACCGATTCCTCCGGCTTGGTATTCATAATTCTGTAAGTCTTGGTGTCTGTCGGATATTTGTCTACAAATGGAATTACCACATTGTCAAACAGTATCAGACCACTTCCCGGCTCGGAGTTGGTGACATAGGAAAGCTGCTTATCAGAAAGTCCCAGTTTATCAGCGAGAATTGCCTGATCTTTGGCATTCTGATTTAACAGATACACAAAATCGCTGTTACCCAAAATACCTTCAATCTCCTCAGAACGAAGAAAATCGCCCACGTTCTGCGTCAAACCTGTCGGAATACCGCCCCATTTTCTGAAACGCTTCCAGATTTCCACGGAATAAATAGCTGTCTGCTTCTCCTTCAGAAGAAGGTGGAACTCATCACAGTAATAACGGGTAGCAATCTTTCGCTCCCTGTTCTGCGATACCCTGTTCCAAACCGCATCCTGCACGATTAACATACCCAGCTCTTTCAACTGATTTCCCAAGTCTCTGATGTCAAAGCACATGATACGGTTGCCGCTGTCTACGTTGGTATGGTGGTTGAAGTAATTCTGGGAACCATGCACATACAGCACAAGGCTGTTTGCGATACGCTCCGCCTTTGGATTTTTGTGTGCTAACAGGGCATCATATAAATCTTCCAGCAGCGGCATATTTTCCGGCACCGGATTTTCAAAATACTTATCATAAATATGACGGATACACTCGTCGATGATACCTTTTTCATCGTTCTGCAATCCATCCTTGCCGCCTGCAATCAGGTCACACAGAGTAATAATAAAATCGGATTTCAGCTTTAACGCTTCCTTATCCCCCTTATGGGATAACTGTATATCCATAGGGTTCAGATAGTCTTTGGAATTGGTGGCAAGTTTTACCACCTGTCCATGTAGTGCTGCCACAAGAGCAAAATACTCTCCCTCCGGATCGCAGATGATAATATCGTCCTTTGTGATAAGAAAACAGCTTAAAATCTCACGCTTTGCACTAAAACTCTTACCACTTCCGGGAGTACCTAAGATAACTCCGTTTGGTGTACGGAGCCTTTTGCGGTCTGCCATAATCATGTTGTTGCTGAGTGCATTTAATCCGTAATAGATTGCCGGTGCAGGCATAAACAATTCCTGTGTGCAGAATGGTACTAAGATTGCGGTACTCTTTGTGGAAAGGGTACGCTCAATTCCGGTTTCATTGCACCCAATCGGTGCAGATGCCATAAGGCCCTGCTCCTGTAAATACTGTAAACATCTGAGGTCACAGTTTGCCTGCTGAATAATACCGGACACCCTCTGCATTAAGCTCTCCAGTTCCCGCTTGGTTCTGCCATAACAGGTAATAAGGAATGTCATGTTGATCATCTTCTGGTTGCTCGTATTCAAATCATCGAGAAATTCCAGCGTGTCCTTTTCATAAGTCACGATGTCTGTTGGAAGAATATCCATATCGTAGCCGCTTCGGACTGCCTTTTTCTGTTCCTCAATCTTCATTTTCTGGATATTGGAAATAACCGCTTTTAACTTCTTGATTGCCTTTACCGGATCTTCCGTCTGCATGTGCATGGAAATCGTAAGATTAGCATCAATATCCAGAAGATGCTTGATCAGCTCGTCCGTAAACTTCGGTGCGATAATATCCAGATAGGACACACAGCCATACATATTCCCTGACTTAAAGCGGTTCGGATAGCGGAAATCAAATCCCGGCGGTGCAATATAGTCCTTGACCGACTTACCGGATTCTGCCAGATCCTTAAATGAAAAACGGAAAGGCTCCATGGTATCCTGATTAAAATATTCATGCAGGATGCGCAGTCTTTCCTTTCCGTCCAGTCCCCTCGCAAGGGTTCCTATGTTGTTTAAGTTCCGTATGACATCTTTTTCAATGTTGTTAAGGCGGCTCTTGGCTTCCTTGTAGCCGTTGCTTTCTACACCAAAAATCAGATATTTTGATTTGATGATACCGTTGTTGCCCTTTGCCGCCTGCTTCTTTAACATTTCCGTATATTCCTCACGAATATCGTTAAAATCATCCTCCTGCCACGGAATGTCAAACTGTTCCGTAAGCATCTGCTCGTTGACCTGCCTGTTGAAAAGCACCAGTTCAAACTTCACAGACGGATCAAAATAATTGATGAGCTTACTGTACTGTGCCAGTATGTCCGCCTGGTCATCCACTTCCAGAAGCTCATAGTTTATATCAAAAAATTCCACCATCTTTGTATAATAACGGTGGCTGACCTGACAGATACCGTCACGGAACATCTTTTCAAAAGTGATCGTCCTTTGTGCGGTAGTCGGCTTTTCTTTCTCAATGCTCTTTCCCGATAAAATATGCTTTAACTGTATAAGCCGCTTCTTTTCTGAAAAGGTAAGCCCGCCACTTTTACTGTTGTTCCTGCTATTGCCTTTATAACTGCTTTTTCTGCGGCTTTCCGGTTCTGCCTTTTGCTTTTTCTTCAAGATAACGAACCTCCCTTCGTAATTTTTCTTTTTCTTCCAACTGCTTGTATAAGTTCTCTGACCGGTATGGTCTTATGCCCGGTGTGAGTATCTTCTGCCGGAGCATAAAATACAAAATCTTCTCCGCCGGAAACCCGTTTTTCTCATACATCGCAAAAAAGAAGAACGGAAGCATTGCTCCCATCATAAGAAGTGATGCGGCTGATGTTCCGATCAGTCCCTTGGTTAAAAAATACAAGGGTATACCGGCTACTGCCGCACCGCTGAAACAAATGATCTGTCTCTTTGTCAAGTTCAGTGCCACTTTTGTCTTGATACCGGACAAATCCTTTGGCACCTGCACGGATATTGCCATTTCGTTCCTCCTTTAATGTGCATTCCAGATAGATTTAGACAGGGAGCCTGTCTTAAAAAGTGAAAAACATAGGATAACGGTATATGCCGCCACTGACCAGAGTGCGGTATGCAGATTATCAGCAACCGCCACACCTGCCACAAGCACTGCATAGATAGCAACGCATACCATCATAAAAAATCCCTGAAATGCCAGAGCACAAAGCCCCTTAAAATAATTTGTTCCTATTGTTCCCCACTCCCGGTTGGTTACGGTTGCGCAGGGAACGGGTGCTACTGATACATAAAGATATATTTCAATCATTCGCCCATAAAGAATGACGGTGATCAGGACTGACATGATTTTCATACATAAACTGACGATCATGGTCTCCATTCCAAGTCCCAACAGCTCTCCTATGCTCATTTCCGAAAACTGCTCATTGAACATCGTCTGCAGCGTACTTGAAACATCAATACTGGTTTCCCCGCTGATTGCTGCGGCGGCAGAATTGACGATGTGGCTTCCCACATCAAATACCGCCATGACAATGTCAAAAGTCTTGCTTAACAGCATGACTGCAATACACGCTTTCATAAAAAAACGGATAAAAATTGCCGTATTGAAGTCATGCAGATTATTCTTGTCAATAACCATGGAAATAAGCTCGTAGACGAGTACAAAACTGATGATCATTCCCGCTATGGGAATCATCACGTTATCGGACAGGGTTTTTATCATGTCAAAAATACCGGAGTTCCAAGTGCTGGGAGTTTTGCTGACCTCCCCTGCAATCGTGCCTACCTTGTCATTGACATCGGTAAACATGGTTTCAAAGTTTGTCAGCACCCATCCCTGCAACAGTTCCTTTATGAATTCAGTAATCTTATCAATGATCCCGCCCATGAATTATGAGAACAGTGTGGTAAGCTGTGGGATTACCGTCTGTGCCACAATGATGATGCCACCGCCACTCATAAGCTGCTTGATTCCCTGTGATTTTGCACCGGGATTATCATTTCCGTATCCTTCGAGAAGATTGATAACTCCCCATACGCCTACACCTGCGCCGATTGCGGTTACTACTGTTTTAAGTCCTGTTACTGATGTTGTAAAAAAGCCCATTTGTTTGTCTCCTTTTTCAAAAAATAAAAAGGGAGCTTCTCTGAATTATAATTTTTAGAAAAGCTCCCATATCATAAGTTCCATATTCAGTTGTAAAACAACTTCTGGTCACAATGTCCAGAAGTTAAGCTGTGATTTCTCCGACATCGCATACCTCATCCACCACATCATTCCTCTTAAAGCGGAGTCTGTTGCGGTTCTTGACGTATTTTTCAATGTCAAATTCATTCTTTTTGTCATAATCGGATAACAGCGGGTACTGCTTATGCTTCGTTATATCAAACTTATCTGAGAAAAATGGTCTCACACCTCTAAGCTGCATGATACATTTGCTGCCATCCATGACCGCAATCTCGTCCTGGCTCATCAGTTCTTTGCCACAATGTCAAGTGATGAATTAAAAAAATGGCAGCCACGATCAAAGAATTCCTTTTTGTGGCTGCCATTCTGATAATTATTAGCTTGACTTGTACTGCTTAACTTGTTTTATTCGAGAGTACGAATTATAATATGGCAGTACGGAGGTGCTATATGGATTACATGACTTTGAAAGAAGCAAGCAAAATTTGGGGAGTAACACCCCGTTGGATAAATTACTACTGTTCCGCAGGACGTATCCCAGGAGCGGAAAAAATGGGAACCGTCTGGCTTATCCCAAAGAATGCTACGAAGCCATTGGATGGGCGGAGAAAATCTGCCGGGCAATCAGGAGGAGAACATCATGATTGAAGTTTATTATGCGGAAGATGACGAAACGATTGGCAAGTCTGTAAAAGAATATTTGGAACAGCAGAATTGCAAAGTAGCCGTTTTTGATAGAATTGCAGATGTCAAGAAAGCATTAATCGGTCATTTACCTACAATCGTCTTGCTGGACTGGAATATGCCGGACGGACAAGGGAGTGAATTATGCCTTTGGATTCGGGAAAGATGGAAAACTCTGCCTATTGTTTATTTAACGATTCGGGGCGATTCCCACGACATTGTTACTGGTTTCCAAAATGGGGCGGATGATTATGTGGTAAAGCCCTTTGATCTTGCCGTTCTGTATTCCCGTATTTTGGCACTGCTGCGAAGAACCAAAACCGTAACCGACACAAAGCTATTCTGCGATGACCTGATGTTGGATAAAGAAAAAACGGCTGTCTATGACGGGCAGAAAGAAATCGTTGTAAGCCAGCCGGAGTACCGCATTCTGCTGATTTTGATGGAAAACAAGGGAAAAACGATCACCAGAAATCAGCTATTAGAGCAGGTTTGGGATCGCAGCGGGAATTATGTAAACGATAATACGCTGACGGTCACAATGAAAAGATTGCGGGAAAAGCTGAATCATCCAGCCTGCCTAAAAACGATCCGAAGTTTTGGCTACCGTATGGAGGACACACAATGAGCGAAAAATGGAAACAAAAAATACTTCTGATTTTTCCGTTTGCTGTTCTTGCGGCAGGCATGATACTTACCGCCGCTTTCTTCCTGCACACGTACCGGCAGATTGCATTTGAACACACCTCGGCATTATGCGAAACCATATTGGCAAATTCTCCTGAAGCAGAGCCACAGCTATTAGCGGCTCTGAAAGACTATCATTCATTGACGGAACAAGAACTCAGAGGCAACGATTATCTGGAAAAATACGGATACCGGGTCGATGATTTTTGCTATGATTTCCCGCTGGATACCGTGCTTTTTCCGATTCTATTTTTCCTTGTGACTGCTTGTGCTTTTGGAGCTGGAACTTTTTTGTCCCACAGAAAAAATCGAAAGAGAATTGATGATTTGACCGAGTATTTGGAACAGGTTAATATCGGTGCTGGCGGGACATTGATACAGGCGAAGGAAGATGAATATTCCCATTTGCAGGACGAAATATACAAAACTGTCACGATGCTTTATCAAACAAGGGAAACAGCAGTTGCCGCAAAGAAAAATTTTGCAGAGAACCTGGCTAATATCGCACATCAACTGAAAACGCCGATCACAGCGGCCTTTTTGTCGTTGCAGCTTATGGAAAAAGAAATTCCGGGGGCTTACGCAGAACAGGTAAAGCAGCAGTTGAAACGATTAAACCGTCTGGAAGAATCTCTGCTTATGCTTTCCAAAATTGATGCTGGAACGCTGCCGCTCAAACGGGAAAAGGTCGATCTTTATACGGTATTAAATCTGGCGGCAGATAATCTGAACGATTTATTGCGGAAAAATCATATTACTGTTGAAATTCCAGAAAATGGCTGTATTGAATTTTGGGGGGATTTGGAGTGGACAATGGAAGCCCTCATCAATCTCATCAAGAATTGTATGGAACATTCCAAGCCGGGCGGCGTAGTCCATTGTGGCTACTCTGGCAACCCTCTCTATGTAGAAATTCAGGTATGGGATGACGGGGCGGGCTTTGACACAGAGGACTTACCGCATCTTTTTGATCGTTTTTACCGGGGCCGGTGTGCGGTTGGAGATGGAATTGGAATTGGTCTGGCTCTTGCCCGTTCCATTTTTGAATTGCAGAACGGAACTATAACCGCCTGTAACTTGCAAAATGGCGGTGCTTGTTTTGAAATAAGGATGTACAGTCACTGAGATGTCACTTTACTTTGTTATACTGTACGCAAGACCATTTCGTAGAGAGGAGAAAGTGACATGGAAATACTAAAATGTGAAAATGTCCGAAAGGTATATGGTTCTGGGAACAATCAGGTCGTGGCGTTGGATCACATTGACTTGTCTGTACAAAAAGGAGAATTTGTAGCAATCGTAGGGGCATCCGGTTCGGGAAAATCTACCCTGCTGCATATTTTGGGAAGCGTGGATAAGCCGACAGAAGGGAAAGTCCTGATAGAGGGGACAGAATTATCTGCCATGAACCGAACCCAGGCAGCCATTTTCCGGCGCAGGAAGGTCGGATTGGTCTATCAGTTTTATAACCTGATCCCCACCCTTACCGTCCGAAAAAATATACTCATGCCGCTCCTGTTGGACAAGCGCAAACCCAATAAAGAATACTTTGAGCAGATTGTACATTCCCTGGGAATCGAAGATAAACTGGAATCACTGCCCAGCCAGCTTTCCGGCGGACAACAGCAGCGAGTTGCTATCGCCCGTTCTTTGATCTATCGCCCGGCGCTGTTGCTTGCAGATGAACCGACCGGCAACTTGGATCGGAAAAACGGAGAGGAAATTATTGATTTGCTGAAATTATCTAACCGTAACCTGGAACAGACGATTCTTTTGATTACCCATGATGAAAAGATCGCATTGGAGGCGGATCGCGTTATTACCATAGAGGACGGGAAAATTGTCGGCGATCAGAAACGGAGGTAAGAATATGTGGAAAGACTATTCGATCGGATTCATCAAAAAGAATCGGGCTTCCAGCGTATCCGTTCTGGTTGCGGCGTTTATTTCTGCTCTGTTTCTTTCTTTGCTGTGCGGTTTGTTTTATAACTTCTGGAATTATGAAATAGAATCTGTTGTTTTAGAAGAAGGAAACTGGCAGGGACGCATCAGCGGAGCGTTTGAAGAAGATAAAGTGTCCGAGATTGAGAATTTCGCCAATGTAAAAACGGCTATAATCAATGAGGATTTATCAGACGATCAAACTCTTGTAGTTGATATTTGCTTTGATAACATGAGGGCTGTGTATCAGGATATGCCTCTTATCGCCCAGCAGTTAGGTGTTCCGGAAACTTCCGTATCGTATCATGAATCACTGCTGTCAAGTTATTTCATCAACGATCCGCAGGACAGCAATCCGCCCTTATTGATGGCTTTTTATCTCTTTGTACTCCTGCTTGTGTCGGTGTCTTTGATTTTAATCATCCATAACTCGTTTGCTGTATCTATGAATGCCCGTGTCCATCAGTTTGGCATTTTTTCCAGCATTGGGGCGACGCCGGGGCAAATCCGCACCTGTCTTTTACAGGAAGCGGCGATGCTTTGTGTGATTCCTGTTTTGATCGGAAGTATTGTCGGAATCGCTTTGACCTTCGGAGCCATCCAAGCAGTCAATATTCTCGCCGATGGTATTGTCGGCAGACATGAAGCTGCCTTTGCCTATCATCCGCTGGTGTTTGCAGTCACGATTCTGACCTCGTTTTTGACGGTACTGATTTCTGCCTGGCTGCCAGCCAGGAAATTGAGCAAGATGACCCCACTGGAAGCTATAAAAAACACGGGAGAATTACAGCTAAAACGGAGAAAAAAATCCCGTATTCTTGCGCTTTTATTTGGAACCGAAGGGGAACTTGCCGGGAATGCGCTGAAAGCACAGAAGAAATCTCTGCGAACCGCCACGCTGTCGTTGACCCTTTCCTTTCTGGGCTTTGCTCTCATGCTGAGCTTTTTTACTCTCTCTGGAATCAGTACAAACCATACCTATTTTGAACGCTACCAGGATGCCTGGGATGTGATGGCAACTCTTGAGGACACAAGGATCGAGGACTTTTCTCATACGGATGAAATCCATGCTTTGCCTGATACAGACAGTGTGATTTATCAAAGGGCAAACGCCGTTTGTTCTATTGGGGCGGACGCTGTCAGCGAAGAAGTAAAAAGTCTGGGTGGTCTTGAAACAGTCGCCGGAAGTGATGTCAGTATGGCAGATGGGATTTATACCATTCAGGCTCCTATTGTAATCATGGACGACAGCAGCTTTGCCACGTATTGTGAGCAGATCGGCGTTTCCTCAGCGAAAAACGGGAGCGTTGTTTTGAACCGTATTTGGGACAACATAAACAGCAATTTCAGATACAAAGAATATGTTCCATTTTTGTCAGAGAACCAGGACACGATGACTTTACAAAACCCGGAAGATGCGGCTGCAACTGTGGGAATTCCGGTTTTGGGCTTTACACAGGAGCCGCCGGTTTTGAGAGAAGAATATGATAACTATGCTTTAGTTCAATTTGTGTCCCTTTCCACATGGAAACAAATCGAAGAGACGATTGGAAATGCTGAACCAGATACCTATATCCGCATTCTCTCAGAAAAAGAAAGAACCCTGACAGAACTGAGTATGATTGAAACCGAGCTGACGAATGTGCTGGGGCATGACATTTCTTTCGAGGTGGAAAACCGGGTTCAGGAAAAGATAGACAACGATGCCATGCTGAACGGATACAAACTGATAATTGGGGCGCTGTGTGTGTTGCTGGCCTTCATCGGGATCGCTAACGTATTTTCCAACACGTTGGGATTTATCCGGCAAAGGAAAAGAGAATTTGCGAGATATATGTCCATTGGCATGACGCCGGAAGGTATGCGAAAAATGTTTTGGATCGAGGCCCTCGTGATAGCGGGTCGCCCCGTTCTGATCACGCTGCCGATTACGGTTGTGTTTGTGTGGTTGATGATAACGGCAAGCTACCTGAATCCAATGGAATTTTTAGCAGTGGCTCCCATTGTTCCTATCCTGCTTTTTATCGCGGCACTTTTTGGCTTTGTCGCATTGGCATATTACCTGGGTGGCAAGAAAATTCTGAAATGTGATCTGGTAGAAGCACTGCGAACGGATTATATGGGATAATACTATCGTTCAGACAAATCGCTTTATCCACAACAAAAGCCCCATCCCTCAGTGGTTGAGAGATGGGGCAAACTATTTACGCTGCAATCTCCGGGATTTCCCCGACAAAGTTATACACGATCCTGACTTCCTGCACCTTCTGACCGTCCACCTTTTTGACTTCGCCGATCAGGATTTTGCTGATAAGCCGGTTCAGTACGGACTCGTCCAGTTCCTCAATGGCGGCATAGCGCCGGATTTCCTTGATAAAGGTTCGGACTTCGCTTTCCTGTGCGTCCGCCCGGCTCTGCATCACCGCCAGATCATGCAGGCGCTTCTGGTTGGCTTCCTGCTCCTGTTCCAGCGCCGCCGTCAGCTTCATGAACCGCTGTTCAGTCAGGACGCCTTTGGCCTTATCGGTGTACAGGCTCAAAAACATCCCGTCAATTTCCTGATTCCGGGCTTCCAGCCGTTTCCGTTCCTTCTCTGTCTGGGAAGCGTCCACCAGATACCGGCGCTCCATCCGGCTGCTGAGCCGTTGGTAGAACGCATCGGCGTCCTTCATGGCCTGCTCCGCCAATTCCTGTATATCCTTCAGCACCAGATTGTACAAATCTCTGGCCTCAATCTTGTGGCTGGTACAGGCGTTCTTGCCCAGCCGGTTGTAGGTCTGGCAGATATAGTATGCCCTGTCAATCGGTTCCCGCATCTCGCCGGTAAAACGGTTCTTCCCGGTTCTGCCGACCTTTTCATACCGCACCTGCATGGACTTCCCGCAGGTGGCGCAGTAAACCAATCCGTGGAACAGGTTATAGAAGGGGCAGGCGTTGCCTTTCATAATGGTTGGCCTGCGGTCAATGATTTCCTGCACCTGTTCCCATTCCTCCGGCGTCACAATCGCCTCATGGCAGCCCTCAATGACCTCCCATTCCTCACGGGGGATAATGTCATAAGTGTTGGAGCGGATGCCTTTCTGATGTGTCCGGCAGACAAGATGTGCGCCCTTATAAAAGGGATTCCGCAGGATATGGCTGATCCTTGCGCTCCCCCATGAATAGTAGTTCACGTCACATTCTGTATTGCTTTTTACTCTGGTGATGGGGATTTTATCATCCATGAGCTGCTTTGCGATCCGCATACAGCCCCAGCCGTCCAGTGCCATATCATAGATTTTTCGGATCACCGGCGCTGTTTCCGGGTCAAGGATCAGATGTCCTTTGTCCTCCGGGTCGCGCATCAGGCCAAGAGGCGGCTGCCCGCCGCAGAACTTCCCCTGTCTGGAACGGGTCATGCGTCCCGCCAGCACCTTTTTGGAAATATCCCGGCTGTACATATCGTTCAGAATATTCTTAAAGGGCGTGATGTCCATTTCCTGACGGGTCAGGCTGTCCACGCCGTCTGTGACGGCGATATAGCGCACATTGTGTTTGGGGAAAAAGATTTCGATATAGCTTCCGGCTTCGATATAATTCCTGCCGAGCCTCGATAGGTCTTTCGTGATGACGCAGCCGATTTTCCCCGCCTCAATGTCAGCGATCATGCGCTGGAACGAGGGACGATTGAAGTTGCGGCCCGTATAGCCGTCATCCACATAATACTCATACTGGAACATCCCATGCTTTTCTGCGAAGTCCCGGAGCATGAGTTTCTGGTTGCTGATGCTCATACTCTCATTGTCGCCGCCGTCATCCAGAGAAATACGGCAGTAGAGAGCGGTGATTTTTTCATAGACTTGTTTTTTTCTGCTCATAGCGTTCTCCTTCTATGAACAGGGACACGATACCATTATAGTACCATGTCCCCGTCCCTGAATCAACCGTTTTTACGCAGCTTTTTCTGCCATTTCCCGCTGATGACGCCATTCCTCGAAGTGTTCGCAGGTCTGGCGCTCAATGAGCTGCTCAAAGGCTTCCCGCATGGACTTCTCCCCGGAGAACTCCCGCACCACCACAAAACGGACTTTATTTTTTTGCTGCTTGCTTTTTTCCATAGGCTACCTCCATAGAGAGACAGGCCGGACGGCAGCACCGGCAACGAAGTCCGGCAACGAACCTCTAAAAACCTGTAAACTACCGTCTGGCCTGTAAATCTTACTTTGTGAATTTTTTTGAAAAATCTCGTTGCTTTCGTTGCCGGAGATAAAGATAAATCATAAAATATCCCTTATTTACTGGCTTTTCCCGTATCCAGATAGGGAAATCCCCGGCAACGAACCCGGCAACCAGCTGGCAACCATCCCGGCAACAGGCTGCCGTTTTCAGGCGATCCACTCCTTCGGAAGCTCCAACTGGCGGCATTCTTCCTCGCTCAGTTCCACAAATCCATCTTCGTTGCCGGGCAGTTCGTTGCCGGAAACGTCCCGTTCCCAGCCCTTCTGCCTGCCGTATCCGGCGAACATCCTCGGATTGGAGAATGGCTTCCAGCCCGTCACCACCGTGTTCATGATCTCGTTGATATTGTGAAGCTGCCACCGCTTCGGCTCATCATAGGTGTGGCCCAGCGCCTCCTTGAACAACTGTTTGGAACAGACCATGCTGCCGGTGTAGTGTTCCAGAAAGCCCTGTATCTGCCCGGCCTCGGTGTCCTCCGGCATGAAATCCTTCTGCACCTCCACAAGCTGCCGCTGGATGGACTTGCTGAATTTCATGGAGTAGTGGCCGCTGCGGTAAACCGTCATGGCCTCCGCCCAGACCTGCAAAAGATAGGCTCTGGAAGCGTCCTCGTCCTCCAAAATGTGAACCTCCGCATTCTCCGGGTAAATCATGATGGGAAGGAAACGCCGGTTCCCGGCCCTGTCAAGGGGCAGGAAGTCCAGCGTGTTGGAAGAACCGCCGAACACGCACTGCCGCAGCCGGTCTTTGGCCTGGGCCTCATAGGGTGTGCGGTAGGTTTCCTTCTGGCGGCTGATGAAAGAGCGGATTTCCTCAATGCTTTTGGCGCTGCTGGTAGCCAGCATCTCCGACATTTCGATGATCCAGTGTCCTTGCAGCTTCAGATACACCCGGTCATCGTCCAGCTTTTTCAGGTCATCGGAAAACCACTCGTCCCGGATTGCCAGCAGGCGGAAGAAGCTGGATTTTCCGGCTCCCTGACCGCCCACCAGACAGAGCATTTCCTCATATTTGGAACCGGGCCGGAATACTCGCCGGATCGCCCCCAGCAGGAAGTGTTTCAGCATTTCTTCCACATAGTCGCTTTCGTCCGCACCCAGGAAGTGATGGAGACAGGAGCGGATACGGGGCGTCCCGTCCCAGACAAGGCCGTTTAGCACGTCCTGTATGGGATGGTAGCAGTTTTCGTTCGCCACGATGGAGAGGGCCGCCGTCATCTTTTTCTCGCTGGTCCGGCC
>OAVV01000544.1_pt1 | contig 29998 bp, 29 predicted proteins | sample 1501401 | NCBI WGS metagenome assembly OAVV01 (sample SAMEA2580098, study PRJEB22360) | human gut metagenome | biome: human gut; feature: human-associated habitat; material: faeces | place: Denmark | collected 2008/2010 | reverse complement strand
ATCGCCAATCAGGGCTACCCCGGCTCCATCATGGAGGCGGCCCGCGCCGCAGGGGCCGGCGGCGGCACCGTCATCCACGCCAAAGGCACCGGCATGGAGGGCGCGGCCAGGTTCATGGGCATCGACCTCGTGAACGAAAAAGAGCTGGTGCTCATCGTCAGCCGCACTTCCGAGAAGAACGCCATCATGAAAGCCATCATGGACAACGCCGACAAAAAGGCCGGCTCCATCGTCTTCTCGCTGCCCGTCACCGACACCGCCGGCCTGCGTCTGCTGGACGAAGAGTAAAAATCAAACTTTCATCTGTCAAATGAACAAAAATCCACGCTCCGGCAGGCCGCCGGGCGTGGATTTTTTTGCCGTTTTCCGGTATGATAGAAGGGATATGGGAGGAAACGCTATGAATCAGAATCCGCACTGGAAGCAGCTTATCTGGAACTGGGCTTCCATCATCTTCGGCAACGCGCTCTACTCGCTGACCGTTGCGCTGTTCCTCGAGCCGGCAGACCTCATCACCGGCGGCGCGACCGGCATCGCTCTGGCCATCGGGCGATTGACGGGCCTGTCCGTCTCGGGGCTGCTGCTCTTCATCAACCTCGCCATGCTGGTCTGGGGCTGGGTGGTCCTGGGCCGGGCCTTCGCCCTCAATACGCTGGCCAGCAGTGTTCTCAGCCCCGCCTTCCTCGCCCTGTTCGAGGGGATGGCGAATGGCCGGGTGCTGACGGAGGACATCTTCCTCTGCACCGTCTTTGCGGGCCTCGGCATCGGCGTCTCGCTGGGCATCGTCATCCGCTCCGGTGCATCCACCGGCGGCCAGCAGCAGCCGCCGCTGGTGCTCAACAAATGGTTCAAGCTGCCGGTGTCGGCCACCATGCTGGCCTTCGACATCATGATCCTGCTGATGCAGGCTGTGTTCAGCCCGATGCCGCAGGTGCTGTACGGCATTGTGATGGTGCTCATCCACACCGTCGTCATGGATAAGATGCTGATGATGGGTGCCAGCCGCACCGAGGTGAAGATCATCAGCAGCCAGTCCGACGCCATCTGTGCCGCCATCCTCGAGCAGCTGGACCGGGGCGTGACCATCCTCCACGGCGAGGGCGGCTACACCCACGAGTCCAGCGCCGTGCTTCTGAGCATTGTGTCCAACCGGGAACTGCCCCGGCTGGAAAAGCTGGCTCACAGCATCGACCCCACCTGCTTCCTCATCGTGAGCCATGTCACCGAGGTCAGCGGCCGGGGCTTCTCGATGGATAAGGATTATTTGTAAAACAAAGGGGAATGCCGAACGGCATTCCCCTTTGTTTTACAGTAACGGCGCAATAACTTTCAGTAAAATCCCTGCCAGATGGAGCAGCACGTTGCCCTCCCAGATGCTCTCCCGGGTGGGCCCGACATCGCGGCAGAATTCCAGCGTCTTCTGGAAATCCTTCTCGATGGCGGGGATGCAGGCGGTATCCTTCATCCAGACCGCATTCTCGAAGTGGTGGTAGAGGCTGCGGTAGTCGAGGTTTATGGTGCCCACCACGGCCTCGCTGTCGTCCACCACAAAGACCTTCGCGTGGACAAAGCCGGGCAGCCACTCGCTGATCTTCACGCCCGAGTCCAGCAGAGACTTGTAGTGTGTCTTCGCCAGCGCATAGGCAAACTTCTTATCCGGCACATGGGGCAGGATGAGGTGGACGTCCACGCCCCGCTCTGCCGCGAACCTGAGGGCCGTTTCCAGCTCACCGTCGAGGATGAGGTAGGGCGTCATGATGTGGATGTAGCGCTTGGCGCGGTTGAGCAGGTCGATATAGACCATCTCCCCCACCCGCTCACCGTCCAGCGGGCAGTCGCCGTAAGGGGCTGCGAACCCCTTCGCCGGGACGGAGTGGGGCGGCACGGAGAGGAACTTCTCGAACTCCGGCTCCCGGAGGATGCTCCACATCTCGAGGAAGAGGATGGTCAGCGGTCGGACAGCCTCGCCTTCCAGCATGACGGCGGCGTCCTTCCAGCGGCCATACTTCTCGATGTGGTTGATGTACTCGTCGGCGAGGTTCACGCCGCCGGTAAAGCCCACCTTGCCGTCAATGACGAGAATTTTCCGGTGGTCGCGGTAATTATAGTGGGTCGAGACAAAGGGCTGCACCGGCGAGAACACCCGGCACCGGATGCCCAGCTTTTCGAGGCGGCTGGGGTAATCCCGGGGCAGGGTGGTGAACTCACAGGTGCCGTCGTACATCACCCGGACGTCCACGCCCTCAGCGGCCTTGCGGGCCAGCACTTCGAGGATCCTGCCCCACATGAGGCCCTCGTCGATGATGAAGTACTCGAGGAAGATGTACTTCTCGGCCTTTTCCAGTTGGCGCAGCAGCTCTTCGAACTTGGCCTCGCCGCCGGGGAAGTAGGTGACTTCCGTGTTCCTGTAGACCGAGAAGCCGCCGCCCTTTCCGTGGAGATACCGCGCCAGCGAGGCCGCGCCGGGGTCGGCTTCGGCCAGCTCCTGGGCCGCGGCCAGCGGCTGGGGCTGTAAGCCCCGGGCCTCCTCGGTGAGGTGGGTCACCCGCTTTTTCAGGGCGTTGTGGCCGATGTTGCTCTTGACGTAGAAAAACAGCGGCACACCCACGACCGGCAGGATGGCGATGGTGACCATCCATGTGATCTTAGCGCTGTTGTCCATCTCGCTGTTGAGGATGTAGACCACCATGAAGGCCGACATGGCCACGCTGCCGCCGAAGTAATGGGGCAGCAGTCCGCCGAACCACCGGAACACGCTCCACAGCACACCGACCTGCAGCAGCATGAGCAGCAGCACCAGCCCGAAGCGGCTGAAGATCGCGTGGACGATGCCCTTCTGACCCTTTTTCAGGAGCCGGAGGCCGCCGTCCTCGAACTGCTGCATCCTGTCTTTCATGTTCTGCTGAAATTCTTCTTTTTTCATGCTTCTCCTTTCGGGCGGAGGGTGACGGCGAACAGCCCCTGGGCCGCATGGCAGTCCTCCACCAGCTGTTTCGGCTGCGGGCAGACGCCGTGGTCATGCCACGGGTCGTTGAACCAGTAGTTTTCGTCATCGTAGCCCACCAGCAGCAGGCAGTGCTCGTTGCACTTCCACGCAAAGTCGGTGCCATCGGCCAGCAGCCAGTGGTCGCGCTTTTCCGGCACGGGCTGGAAATCCAGCGTCGCCCAGAACACCACCGGCATCCCGGCATCGATATAAGAGCAAAGCTCTGCCGCTGTCTTGCCGCTCTCGTCCACGACTTCGAACCTGTCGGCTGCGCCCTCGTGCTCCAGAGCGCTGTTCAGGGCCTTGACGATGCAGGGCGAATAGCAGCCGTAGCCGGTGTGGTCGTGGGGGTCGCCGGGGTAGACCTGCCACGGGTCAGGGCCGTAGAGTTTTCCGTCCTGCTCCCAGTAAGGAGCGTGGGGCAGGTCGCGGGCGATGAAGGTATCCGGGTCGATGTCGATGCCCACGGCCTGGAGCAGCATGACGCTGCTGATGCTCTCGCAGCCGTTGACCCAGCGCTCAGTCTGGTCGATGTACGGGGCAGGAACGATTTTTTTCATCAAAATGCCTCCCAGCAGAGATTCGGCCCTGTCAAAACAGAGCGAAGTGTGTTATTATGTAGGATAAGAATATTATACCCTACTCTGGGGATTTTTTCTACAACAATCGGCACGCGGAGGTTTTTGGAACATGAACAATCTGATCATCGGCATCGCAGGCGGCTCCGGCAGCGGCAAGACCACACTGGCCTGTCGGCTCAAGGCTCTTTTCGGGGAGGACGAGGTGCGTCTCATCTCCCACGACAGCTACTACAAGCGCCACGATGAGCTGCCCTTTGAAGAGCGCTGCAAGCTGAACTACGACCACCCGGACGCCTTCGACAACGCCCTGCTCATCTACCACTTACAGGAGCTGAAGGCTGGCCGCGCCATCGACTGCCCGGTGTACGACTACGCCGACCACAACCGCAGCAACGAGGTCCAGCACATCGAACCGGCCCCTGTCCTCATCGTGGAAGGCATCCTTCCCTTCGTAGAGCCGGAGCTGTGCGCCATGTTCGACTACAAGATCTTCGTGGACACCGACGCTGATGAGCGCATCCTGCGCCGTCTGGTGCGGGACGTCAAGGAGCGCGGCCGCTCCCTCGACAGCGTTATCAACCAGTACCTCACCACCGTCAAACCCATGCACGAGGCTTTCGTTGAGCCCAGCAAGCGGAACGCGGACATCATCGTCCCCAACGGCGGCGAGAACACCACCGCCATCGAGATGCTGGCCCACCACATCCGCAGCCTCATCGAGAAGACAAATATGCTCTAAAAGCTTCTGATACAGCAAAAACCGGAGTCCCTGCGGGGACTCCGGTTTTTGTTTCAGCTGTTAATCCTTGATGGAGGTGCGCACCAGTGCGCGCTTGAGGCGGGCCTGTGCCATCTCGTACTCGCGGCGGTCGAGGTTTTTGCGGGCCAGGATCTCTTCGGCGCGCTTTTTTGCGGCCTCGGCGCGGGTGTGGTCGATCTGCTCAGCCCACTCCCATGTGGTGGCTACCAGACGCACCTCACCGTCCAGCACGGTGAGCATCCCGCCCATGCAGGCGGCACGGCGGCGGCTGCCCTCGGCATCAACGATGTGGGCCTCGCCCATGCCCAGCGCGGTGCAGTAGTCGCCGTGCTTGGCCAGAATGGCAAGGTCACCGTCGATGGCGCGGCAGACCACACGCTCGGCCTGCCCCTCAAAGGCGCAGCCGTCCGGTGTGACCACCGTCAGATGAAAGGTCGTCATGGTTTACCCCTTCTTCGCCTTAGCGAACACATCGTCGATGGTGCCTGCGAACAGGAAGGCGCTCTCGGGCAGGTCGTCGCATTCGCCGTTCAGGATCATGCGGAAGCCGCGCAGCGTCTCTTTCAGCGGGACGTACTGGCCGGGCATGCCGGTGAACTGCTCTGCAACGTGGAAGCTCTGGCTCAGGAAGCGCTGCACCTTGCGGGCGCGGCTGACGGTGCGCTTGTCCTCCTCGCTCAGCTCGTCCATGCCCATGATGGCGATGATGTCCTGCAGCTCCTTGTAGCGCTGCAGCACCTTCTGGACGGCACGGGCGATCTCATAATGCTCCTGACCCACGACCTCCGGGCTGAGGATGCGGCTGGTGGAGTCCAGCGGGTCCACAGCGGGGTAGATGCCCTGAGAGGCGATGTCACGGCTCAGGACCGTGGTAGCGTCCAGATGGGTGAACGTCGTTGCGGGGGCCGGGTCGGTCAGGTCGTCGGCAGGGACGTAGACAGCCTGCACCGAGGTGATGGAGCCCTTGCGGGTGGAGGTGATGCGCTCCTGCAGAGCGCCCATCTCGGTAGCCAGCGTAGGCTGGTAGCCGACGGCGGAGGGCATACGGCCCAGCAGAGCCGACACCTCAGAGCCTGCCTGGGTGAAGCGGAAGATGTTGTCGATGAAGAGCAGCACGTCCTGATTCTTGACGTCGCGGAAATACTCCGCCATGGTCAGGCCGGACAGTGCCACGCGCATACGGGCTCCTGGGGGCTCGTTCATCTGGCCGTAGACCAGCGCCGTCTTGTTGATGACGCCGCTCTCGGTCATTTCACCGTAAAGGTCGTTGCCCTCACGGGTGCGCTCGCCGACACCGGTGAACACCGAGTAGCCGTTGTGCTCGGTGGCGATGTTGTAGATCAGCTCCTGGATCAGGACGGTCTTGCCGACACCGGCGCCGCCGAACAGGCCGATCTTGCCGCCCTTGGCGTAGGGGCAGATGAGGTCAACGACCTTGATGCCGGTCTCCAGAATTTCGGTGGTGGACTGCTGCTCCTCATAGCTGGGAGCGGGGCGGTGGATGGGCCAGTAAGCCTCCGGGGTGGGGGCGGGCTTGTTGTCCACCGGCTCACCCAGCAGATTGAACACGCGGCCCAGACACTGGTCGCCGACGGGGACCTTGATGGACTCGCCGGTGTCCACGGCCTCGGTGCCGCGCACCAGGCCGTCGGTGCTGCTCATGGCGATGCAGCGGGCGACGTTGTCACCGGTCAGCTGCGCCACCTCGACCACCAGCTTCTGGCCGTGGTTGTCGATCTCGATGGCGTTGAGCAGGTCCGGCAGCTCTCCATCCTTGAACTGGATGTCCAGCACCGGGCCGATGACTTGGATCACCTTGCCGATGTGTTTTTCGGACATAGGCTACAACTCCTTCTCTTTTAATGGAATGCTCTTTGTCAGCGTCCTTGCCCTCTCAGGCCGCTTCGCGTCCAGCTCTCCCAGAGGGAGAGCCTGAAACGTATCGGTCAGCTTTAAGCCTCTCCCTTTGGGAGAGGTGGCATTGCGCAAGCAATGCCGGAGAGGGCAAGCCGCCTTAATTTTCCGCACCAGCCACGATCTCGGTGATCTCCTGCGTGATGGCGGCCTGACGGGCGCGGTTGTAATACAGATTCAGATGCTCTATCATCTCGCCGGCATTCTTGGTGGCGGCATCCATGGCGGTGCGGCGGGCGGCCAGCTCGCCCGCGGCCCCGTAGAGGCCCCCCGCCACATACTCGGGGATGATAGCGCCGAACACTTCCTCGCAGCTGGGTTTGTACAGGATCTGGCTCCGACGGGCCTCGGCCTTCTGGGCCTCGGTGGGCTCGATGGTCAGGGGCAGCACCTCGAGGGTGGTGGCCGTCTGGGTCATCATGGAGTCAAAGCGGGTGTAGCAGAGCTTCACCGCGTCGTACTCGCCCTTGAGGAAGCCTTCCGTTATCTGGTGGGACAGGGTGAAGCACTCGCTCACCGACACATCCGCCGCCATCAGCACCTCGGGGGTGAAGAGGCCGGCCCCGTGGTGGGCGAAATACTCTGCGGAGCGCTTGCCGATGGGCAGCACGGTGACGGGGCCTTCGGCGGCGTCGGCCTGCTTGAACACATTGGCGTTATAGCCGCCGGCCAGACCGCGGTCGCCCGCGATGACCACCAGCAGGGTCCGCCTGATGTCGTCCCGGCGCAGATAGGGATTGCGGGCGCGGGGGTCTGCCGCCGCGATCTTGGTCAGCGATTCGTACAGCGTCTCAAAGTAGGGGCGGCTGTGCTCCACCCGCTCCTTGGCACGGCGCATTTTGGAGGAAGCCACCAGCTCCATAGCCTTGGTGATCTGCATGGTACTCTCTACGCTTTTGATGCGCAGCTTGATGTCCTTCATGGAACCTGCCATGCGTTACGCCTCCTTCCTGTCAGTGTGCCTTGATAAAGTTCTCGGTGTAAGCGGACAGCACACCCTTCAGAGCTTCCTCGGCGTCCTTTTCCAGCTTGCCGGTGGTGCGGATGGTCTCCATCACGGAGGCACCGGCTGCGTCGGTATCGAGATACTCGTACAGGCCCTTCTCGTACTCGGCCACGGCAGGCACCTTGATGTTCACGAGGTAGTCGTGGATGGTCGCGTAGAGGATGGCCACCTGCTTTTCGACCGCAACGGGAGCGGAGCGGTTCTGCTTGAGCACCTCAACGATGCGCTCGCCCTGTGCCAAGCGGGCCTTGGTGTCGGCGTCCAGGTCGGAGCCGAACTGTGCGAAGGACTGCAGCTCACGGTACTGAGAATAGATCAGCTTCAACGTACCGGCGACCTTCTTCATGGCCTTGATCTGGGCGTTGCCGCCGACACGGGAGACCGAGATGCCGGGGTTGACGGCCGGCATGACGCCCGAGTGGAACAGCTCCGTCTCAAGGAAGATTTGGCCGTCGGTGATGGAGATGACGTTCGTGGGGATGTAGGCGGACACATCGCCCGCCTGCGTCTCGATGATGGGCAGTGCCGTCAGGCTGCCGCCGCCCAGCTCGTCGGAGAGCTTGGCCGCGCGTTCCAGCAGACGGGAGTGCAGATAGAAGACGTCGCCGGGGTAAGCCTCACGTCCCGGAGGACGGCGGATCAGCAGCGACAGGGCGCGGTAGGCGACAGCGTGCTTGGACAGGTCGTCGTAGATGATAAGGACGTGCTTGCCCTTGTGCATGAAGTATTCGCCCATGGCACAGCCGGAGTAGGGAGCGATATACTGCAGGGGCGACAGCTCGGATGCCGTTGCCGACACCACGATGGTGTAGCTCATGGCACCGGCCTCGGTGAGGCTCTGCACGAGGTTTGCCACGGTAGAGCGCTTCTGGCCGATGGCGACGTAGATGCAGATGACGTCCTTGCCCTTCTGGTTGATGATGGTATCGGACGCGATGGTGGTCTTGCCGGTCTGGCGGTCGCCGATGATGAGCTCACGCTGGCCGCGGCCGATGGGGATCATGGAGTCGATGGCCTTGATGCCGGTCTGCAGCGGCTCCTTGACGGGCTGGCGCTCGATGATGCCGGGAGCAGAGCTCTCGATGGGGCGGAACTCCGTCGTCTCGATGGGGCCTGCGCCGTCGATGGGCTGGCCCAGTGCGTTGACGACACGGCCGATCAGTGCCTCGCCCACAGGGACGGACACGACCTTGCCGGTGCGCTTGACAGTGCTGCCCTCTTTGATCCCGACGTCGGAGCCCAGCAGAACGATGGAGACGGTGTTCTCCTCGAGGTTCTGGGCCATGCCGTATTCGCCGTTCTCAAACTGGAGCAGCTCGCCTGCCATGCACTTTTCCAGACCGCTGGCGCGGGCGATGCCGTCGCCCACCAGAATGACCGTGCCGACCTCGCTCTGCTCGATGACATTTTCGTAATGCTTGATCTGAGCACGGATGATCTTGGAGATCTCTTCAGGTTTCAGTTGCATTGTTGTGTCTTCACCACTCAATTCTTTGTAAACTTTCGGGTGGATAGCCCTCTCAGTCAAAGCCTGATGGCTTTGCCAGCTCTTCCGTGGGGAGAGCCCTTGGCAGGCCGGTCTTGCCGCATCTCATCGCCTTACGGCTCTGAGAGCTGCCGGGCCTTGCGTTGGCCGGAGGGCTTCGTATTCGTTACAGTGTCGCTGCTGCGATGCTGCTGCGCAGGCCGGCGAGGCGGCTGCGGACGGTGCCGTCCAGCTCGGTGCCTTCGATGTCCAGCCGGATGCCGCCCAGCACAGCAGGCTCGACCTTCGTTTTGAGGTCGATGTGCCTGCCGGTGACTTTTTCCAGCTTTTCGTGCAGGCGCCCGGTCTGCTCTGCCGTGAGAGGCACAGCGGAAACAGCGGTAGCCTCCAGAATGCCGTGAGCCTCATTGTAGCGCAGACGGTAAGCCCGGGCGCAGCCCGGCAGCTCCCGCAGGGCGCCTTTTTCGCACAGCAGCTTCATAAAGTTGAGCACATAGAGGTGGACCTGCCCGCGGAAGGCTTCGTCCAACAGCGCACAGCGCTCTTTCTTGGGGATGCTGGGGATGCTGAGCAGATGCAGATACTCGGCGTCCCCGTTCAGCAGGGCGGTCACGCCATCCAGTTCGCCCAGAATGCGCTCGTCCAGCCCTTCCTCCGCGGCCAGGTCGTACAGACTTCCGCCGTACATCCTTGCAGTCTCGGTCATGATGCTTCACCCACGTTTTTGATAAATTCGTCGATCAGGTCCTGATGGTCAGTCTCTTTGATCTCGCGCTCGACCACCTTGGAGGCGATCTCCATCGCCATACCGCCGATCTCGTCCTTGACCTCGTTGACCGCCTTCTTGCGCTCCTGCGCAATGTCGGCCTCGGCCTTCTGCTTGAGGGCAGCGGCCTGTGCGCGGGCCTCGCCCAGCAGCTCTTCGCTGCGGGCGGCAGCCGTCTTCTGGGCGGCGGCCACGATCTGGTTGGCCTCGGTGCGGGCATTCTGCAGGTTCTGCTCGTACTCCGCCTTCATGGCCTCAGCCTCGGTGCGCAGCTTTTCGGCGTCCGCGATCTGGCTGTCCGCCTTGGCCTTGCGCTCGGCGATGACTTTTTTGACCGGGTTCAGCAGCAGCTTTTTGAAGATCACCAGCTGGATCATCAGGTTGCAGACCTGGGCCAGAAACGTCCAGCCATCCAGCGTGATCAATGCCTGATAAAGTTGCATAAGCGTCTCCCCTTTCTCTTGAAATCAAGCTCTGAAAGGAGCGCTTACTGCAGGTAGTTCATGAACATGCCGGGTGCGAGGAAGATGAGCAGCAGGCCGGTGACGAAGCCGTAGATACCGGTGGTCTCAGACAGTGCGACGCCGAGGATGAGGGTGCTGGTCACGTCGCTCTTGCACTCGGGCTGACGACCGACAGCCTCACAGGCAGCAGCGGCAGCGTTGCCTTCGCCGATACCAGGGCCGATACCTGCGATCAGTGCGCAGCCTGCGCCGATGCCGCAGCCAGCCAGAGCGATACCACGAGCAAGGAATTGAAAGTCAGTCATAGTTTGTGTCCTCCTGAAGATGTTTGTTTTTGGGGGATGCCGGGGCGGGAGGCTTACTCCTCACCGGCAGCACGTTTGATGAAGATGGTGGTCAGGGTACAGAAGATGAACGCCTGAATGCAGCCGCCGAACCAGTCGAAATACAGGCCCGTGAAGGCCGGGATGCCGATCTGGAACAGCTGGAGCTGGCTCAGGAATCCGGGCAGCCAGCCAAAAATGACGTGGCTCAGGCTCGCCAGCGCCCAGTACAGCAGGGTGGAGATAACGGTACCGGACAGGATGTTGCCGAAGTGACGGAAGGCCATGCTGACAGGGGTGGACACCTCCGACAGCACATTGATGGGCGCCATCAGGAAGATGGGGTCCAGCAGGCCCTTCAGATAGGCGAGGATGCCGTTGGTCTTTATCTTGTAGTACATGATGATGATGAACACCACGATGGCCCAGGCCGCCTCGGTGTTCAGGTCTGCCGTGGGGCTCCACAGGCCCACCACACTGATCAGGTTGCAGCCGATGCTGAGCGCGAAGATGGCACCCACCAGCGGGATGAACTGATCGAAGTGCCAGCCCATGTTGTCGTGGACGAACTGGTCCAGCCGTTCCACGATGAACTCGGCGGCGGCCTGCCGTTTGGAGACGTTTTCCAGTTTGAGGTCACGCCCCAGCCAGAAGGCCAGAGCCGAGAGCAGCACCATGACGATCCATGTGCTCACAAGAGTCTGGGTGATCTTGAAGTCGCCCAGCACAGGGATATTGGTATGGATGGTATACAGGATCTTTGCGCCGTTCAGTTCCATTTGTTACGTTTCACCCCCTTTTTCATCGGGTGCGGACTGCTGCGCGTCGGCAGGTTCGGGGTCGTCCTCCACCGAGACGTCCACCGGCTCTGCCTTCGGCGTGAGCGGTTTGTACTTGCCCGTTATTTGCAGGTAATAAATGGTGACACGGGGGAAAAACAGCGGCAGCACACCGGCAAAGGGCTGGAAGCAGGGGGCCGCGACGGCCACCACCACCCACAGCGCCTGCAGCAGCATCCGGCTGTTGTAGGAAAGCTGTAATGTTGCCTTGCGGCGCTTCTCATCCGGCTCGTCGATGATTTTTTGGACCACGAAGCAGATGCCCGAAAAGTTGCCGATGGCGACGGCTGCACCCACGAGGCTGCCGAGGACGACCGTATAGTCGAACTTCACCCAGCCCACCAGATGCAGCGCCGCGAAAAGCACCCACATGATCGCGGTGCAGAATGCCGTGCCGCCCGCGATGCGGAGCAGCTCCTTTTTGGATTCCGGCTGTAATTTCATAGATGCAGCTCTCCCTTATCTCATAAATGCGAGTTAAAGCCTGTCCGGCGGGGCTTGTCCTTTCTGGAGCGGTCGAGCCGCTCTTTGACGAAGACCCAGAAGTTCTGCGCCCCGGCGGCAAGCCCCAGCAGCACAGCGGGCAGATACACCCACATGGGCCAGCCCCAATGGCTGACGGCCCACCAGCAGCCGCCCAGACACATCACCAGCGGCAGCAGCATATTCAGCCCCAGCTGGGTCAGCCAGACCAGGTCTTCCAGTGCCTTGTACCAGCCCTTCACGGTCCGGCTCCCCTCCCTCTGTGTGTGCTCCGGGCCGCTCTGTCTTTTTTGCCCGGTCTGCACGTTAAACTTTGAACAAAGGTTCTTTACTCCTCATTATACTCAAAACGGCTGTAAAATTCAATCAATTTTCCACTGCTTTTTTAGCAAAATTCTATAAACGCAGAGAAGTTCGTCGCTTCCAACCAAAAGTTTTTCGCTTCAGCCGCTCATCTTCTCCGTGTCATTTATCATTCTGCCCCGTTTGAGAAAGAAAAAGCCTTTCCTGTTGGGACGATTTTGCTGAAAGGCACAAAAAGCCCCGGCGGGCGCTGTCCTAAAACAGTACCCGCCGGGGCGGAAATCGTGCTTTGGTCTATCTTTTACCAGAGGTTTGCGGTCTCATTGTAGAGGCCCTCATAGCTCTTGGCGGAGACATCCCAGCTGAAGTCGCACTCCATGTCGTACTTGATAAGGTTGTTCCAGTCTTCCTTGCTGTAGTAGCGGTCCTGTGCGCGGCAGCAGGCGTCGTACAGCTCGTGGGCGCTGTAGCCCGCGAAGGTGAAGCCGTTGCCCTCGCCGAGGGTGCAGTCGTGGATGGAGTCGCGCAGACCGCCGGTCTCGCGGATGATGGGAGGCGTACCGTAACGGCAGGCGACCATCTGGGCCAGACCGCAGGGCTCACTCTTGGACGGCATAATGAAGGCATCTGCGCCGGCATAGATCTCCTGCGACAGGGTGGGCTCGAAGCCGATGTAGGTGCCTACGCGGCCCGGATGACGGCCGCACAGGTCGGAGAAGAAGTTCTCGTACTGGCTCTCGCCGCTGCCCAGGATGACCAGCTCGATGCCGCGGTCCACGAGGCCGTCGGCCACGCTCTGCACGAGATCGAAGCCCTTCATGCCGACCATGCGGCTGACCATTGCAAAGACGGGGCTGCCGTCCTTGTCGAGGCCGAACTTATCCTGCAGAGCCTCCTTGCACTTTGCCTTGCCCTCTTCGAAGTTGTTGACATCGTAGTTGAAGGCGATGTGGGGGTCGGTGGCAGGGTCGTTGGCCTCCGTGTCGATGCCGTTCAGGATGCCGCAGAGCTTGTACTGCTTCTCGCGCAGCAGAGCGTCCAGACCGTAGCTGAACCACGGGTCGAGGATCTCCTGTGCATAGGTGGGGCTGACGGTGGTGATCTTGTCTGCCGTCTCGATGGCACCCTTCATGAAGTTGGCGCAGCCATCATACTCCACGATATGCTGGTCGCGGCGGCCGATGCCGCAGGTGTCTTCCAGAATATCGGTGCCGTACTTGCCCTGATAGGCAATGTTGTGGATGGTGAAGATGGTCTTGATGCGGTTGAACTTGTCCAGATGACGATAGTACAGGTTCAGGTACACCGGCACCAGAGCGGTCTGCCAGTCGTTGCAGTTGATGATGTCGGGGGTAAAGTCGATGTAGAACAGGGTCTCCAGCACTGCGCGGGAGAAGAAGGCGAAGCGCTCGCCGTCGTCGTAGAAGCCGTAGAGGCCGCGGCGCTTGAAGTAATACTCGTTGTCGAGGAAGTAGTAGGTCACACCATTGACCTCAGCCTTGAACAGGCCGCAGTACTGGCTGCGCCAGCCCACGGGGACCGAGTAGTTGGTAACGTATTCCAGCTTATCGCGGAGCTTCAGGTCGCCATACAGCGGCATGATGACGCGGGCGTCCACGCCGTCCTTGACCAGCGCTTTGGGCAGGGAGCCGGCCACATCGGCCAGACCGCCGGATTTTGCAAAGGGGGTTGCTTCCGAAGCAGCATACAGGATCTTCATAAGATTCGCTCCTTCCTGATAAAAGGGATTCATATCTTCTCCCGCTGCGGCAAAAAGAGCGGGCGGGGGTACACACAGTACCCCCGCCCCTCTTTAAGAGGGGCTACCGGGGAGGGAGCCGCCCCTATGGGAGATTCTCAAACGGTTCAGACGATGTGGCTCTTCTGAACGTAAACGGGGAAGCTCTTGGTGCCGCTCAGCTTCTTGTCTGCGGTGATGCGGACGTTCTTGTCCGTCACGACGCAGTCCAGCTCAGCGCCGGCCTCCACCACGGTATCCTGCATCAGGACGCAGTTCTTGACGACGGCACCCTTCTTGACCTTGACGCCGCGGAACAGCACGCAGTTCTCCACGGTGCCTTCGATGACGCAGCCGTCAGCCAGCAGAGAGTTGCTGACGCTGGAACCGGTGACGTAACGGGTGGGGTTGTCGTCGCGGATCTTGGTGTAAACGGGGTTCTTCTTGGGGAAGAGGGCGTTCAGATTCTTCTCATCAATGAGCTTCAGGTTCTCGTCGAAGTAGCTCTTCATGTCGCAGACATGAGCCACATAGCCGGTGTACTCCAGCGCATGGATGTTCAGGATGTTGACGTTGTGAGCCAGGATGTCGCGCTCGAAGTAGATGAGGCCGCGGGCGGTGGCGTCCTTGACCAGCTTGATGAGGGTCTGGCGCTCCATGACATAGATGTCCAAATCGAGGTTCTGCTTGCCGGGGCGGTAATCGTTGAACAGCAGCTCCGTCACACGGCCATCGGCATCGACGGTCAGGGTGTAGTTGTCGTTCTTGCGGCCCTCGGGGATCTCGATCTTCTGGTAAGCCACGGTGACGTCTGCACCGCTGGCCTGATGAGCAGCCAGCAGAGCGTTGAAGTCGTAGTTGATGGCGATGTTGGCATCACTCATGACCACATAGCGCTCTTTCTGCACCTCGAGGAAGCTCAGGATGGAGCTCAGAGCCTCGACGCGGCCGGAGTAGATGCGCACGCCCTTCTCAGCAAAGGGAGGGACGATGTTCAGACCGCCGTGACGGCGGGCCATATCCCACTCGCGGCCGGTACCTAGATGGTCCATCAGGGAGTGGTAGTTCTTGCGCACCACGACAGACACGTTGGAGATGCCGCAGTTGGCCATGCCGGACAGGACAAAGTCCACCATGCGGTAACGGCCTGCGAAGGGGATCGAGGCCATTGCGCGCTCGGTCACCAGCTCAGGCACGGTGTTATCATAGCTGTTGGGGAAAATGATGCCCAACGCATTGTTGTTCTGGCTCAGCATACTTCCTCGCCCTCCTTGACGGAATCAAATACTTTGGCGCCCTCTTTGACGGCAGCGCCTGCGCCGATGGTCAGACCGGTGCCGATATGTGCGATGGGGCCGTCGCCGCCGATCTTGGCGCCTGCGCCCACCACGACGTTCTCAGCGAGGATGCAGCGCTTGACCACTGCGCCTGCCTTGACCACGACGCCATCCATCAGGACGGCATCCTCGACCGTTGCGCCCTCTTCCACGACGACGCCTGCGCTCAGCACAGAGTGCTTGACGCAGCCGTAGATCTGGCAGCCCTCCGTGACCAGCGAATCCTGCACCACAGCGCGGGGGCCGATCTTCTGGGCGGGCAGCACGGGGTTGCGGCTGTAGATCTTCCACTTCTCGTCGAAGATGTCGATGCCGGAGTTCTCGGGGTCCAGGACCTCCATGTTGGCTTCCCACAGGCTGTCGATGGTACCCACGTCACGCCAGTAGCCGTTGAAGTGGTAAGCATACATCTTGCGGCCGTCGCGCAGCAGCGCGGGGATGATGTTCATGCCGAAGTCGTTCTTGGAGTTGGGGTCTGCCTCGTCCTCTTCCAGATACTTCTTGAGGATATCCCAGTTGAAGATGTAGATGCCCATGGAAGCCAGATTGGACTTCGGCACAGGGGGCTTCTCCTGGAACTCGGTGATCCTGTCGTCCTCGTCTGCGACCATCAGGCCGAAACGGGAGGCTTCCTTCCAGTCAACTTCCATGACGGCCACAGAGAACTCTGCGCCCTTCTCCTTGTGGAAACGGAGGAAGTCGGCGTAATCCTGCTTGCAGATCTGGTCGCCGGACAGGATGATGACGTACTCCGGGTCATAGCTGTCGATGAAGCTGATGTTCTGGTAGATGGCGTTTGCAGTGCCTTTGTACCAGTCGGTACCTTTTGCCTGCTCATAAGGAGGCAGGGTATGGACGCCGCCGTACAGACGGTCCAGGTCCCATGGCTGGCCGTTGCCGATGTATTCGTTCAGCTTCTGGGGCTGATACTGCGTTGCGATGCCAACGGTATCGATGTTGGAGTTGACGCAGTTGGACAGCGGGAAGTCCACGATACGGTATTTGCCGCCAAAGGACACCGCCGGTTTTGCCGTTTTCTGTGTCAGCGCGTACAAACGCGAGCCACGTCCGCCGGCAAGGATCATTGCCACGATTTCTTTTGCCATAGCTTTATTCTCCCCTTTAACATTTCCTGATATTTGGTGGAAATGGTTCAACAATGTTGGTTCGGCCCGGCCTTATTTTTCGGCCTTGTCCGCCTTCCTGGCACAGGGCTTGCGGGCGGGCTTTTCAGCCGGCTCCGCTGCCTTTTCTGCCTTGGGCTTACGGCCCCGTTTTGCGGGAGCCTTTTCTTCCGCAGGTGCGGCTTCTGCCTTGGGCTTGCGGCCGCGCTTTGCGGGGGCCTTTTCCTCAGCCTTTTCGGCCTTTGCGGTCCTGGACGCCTTCTTGGGCGCAGCCTTTTCCGCTGCCTTCTCCTCGGCGGTCTTGCGGGTGCGCTTTGCAGGCACCTCGAAATAAAGCACGCTCATGGGAGGCAGAGTGATGGTGATGCTCTGCTCGAAGCCGTGGAGCGGCTTCTTCTTGGAGCGGACAGCCTTGTTGTGGACAGTGCCGGCACCGCCGAACGCCTCGTCGTCGCTGTTCAGGATCTCCTTGTAGGTGCCGGAGTTCGGTGCGCCCAGGGTGTAGCCCTCGCGCAGGACGGGGTTGAAGTTGCAGACCACGAGGATCTGCTTGCCGTTTGCATCCTTGCGCAGGAAGGCCACGACGCTCTGACGGGAGTCGTCGGGGACGATCCACTGGAAGCCCTCCCAGCTGTAGTCGATCTGCCAGAAGGCGGGATGGTCCTTGTAGAACCTGTTCAGGGTCTTGACGTAGGTCTGCAGCTCGGTGTGCTTGTCGTAGCCCAGCAGCATCCAGTCCAGAGACTTGGTCTCGTTCCACTCGGTGAACTGGCCGAACTCCTGACCCATGAACAGCAGCTTCTTGCCGGGGTGAGCCATCATGTAGCCAAAGAAGGTGCGCAGGTTTGCAAACTCGGCCTCATAGTCACCGGGCATCTTGTTGATGAGGCTGCCCTTGCCGTGAACGACTTCGTCGTGGCTGATGGGCAGCACGAAGTTCTCGCTGAAGGCGTAGAAGAAGCTGAACGTGACCTTGTTGTGGTTGCCCGAACGGAAGAGCGGGTCGGTCTTCATGTAGCTGAGCATATCGTTCATCCAGCCCATGTTCCACTTGAAATTGAAGCCCAGACCGCCGTCGGAAGCGGGTTTCGTGACCATCGGCCACGCGGTGGACTCCTCTGCGATCATGTACTTGTGGGGGTGACGGCCCAGAACCGTATCGTTGAGCTTGCGCAGGAATGCCACAGCCTCAAGGTTCTCCTTGCCGCCGTCCTTGTTGGGCTCCCACTCGCCCTGCTTGCGGTTGTAGTCCAGATAGAGCATGGAAGCCACAGCGTCCACACGCAGGCCGTCGATGTGGTACTGCTCCAGCCAGTAGAGCGCGCTGGAGATGAGGAAGCTCTGCACCTCGCTGCGGCCAAAGTCGAACACCATGGTGCCCCACTCTTTGTGCTCGCCGCGCTTGGGGTTCGGGTCCTCGTAGCAGGCTTCGCCATCGAAGTTGTACAGGCCGAACTGGTCTTTCGGGAAGTGAGCCGGCACCCAGTCCATGATGACGCCGATGCCCGCCTCATGCATCTTGTCCACGAAAGCCATCAGGTCCTTCGGGGTGCCGTAGCGGCTGGTGGGGGCGAAATAGCCCGTCACCTGATAGCCCCAGCTGCCATCGAAGGGGTACTCCATGACGGGCAGCAGCTCCACGTGGGTGTAGCCCATCTCGGTGATGTACGGGATGAGCTCGTCGGCCAGCTCGGAGTAATTGTAGGGCAGGCCGCCCTCTTTCTGCTTCCAGCTGCCGGCGTGCATCTCGTAGATGTTCATGGGTCCGTTGATGACATCGGCCTTCTTCTGGGCGTTCTGCCACGCCTCGTCGTGCCAGACAAAGCCGTTCAAATCGTAGACCTTGCTGCCGTTCGAGGGGCGGGTCTCTGCGTGGAACGCATAGGGGTCAGCCTTGTAGACAAGGTCGCCCGCCCGGGTGGTCACGCAATATTTGTAAACGTCGTATTCCTTCATGCCCGGGATGAACAGCTCCCACACAGAGTCATTGTCCACCTTGCGCATCGGGTGGCTGCCCGGTTTCCAGCTATTGAAATCGCCTACTACGCTGATGGCCGTCGCGTGTGGTGCCCAGACGCGGAACACCACGCCCGTCTCCCCGGCCCGCTGCTCGATGTGTGCGCCAAAATAGCGGTACGCTTCACAGTTATTGCCCTGCTTGAACAAATACACCGGAAGGTCCGATGGATTGCTGCGGGTCTTTTCCTCAGTCGGTTTCATAAACAGCTCCTCCCCGCACAGGCCCCATGGGCAGTCCTGTGCCTTTTACTCTTTTATATTAAAGAATTTCGTCGGATTTTTCAAGGGTTTTCTTGTAGAATATACCATAATCTTTTCGTTGATATTTTTCTTATATATACAACATCTCCAATTTCAGACAAGAAATATCGGCAGACTTAACAGAATAAAGACAAAAAAGAAACATCCGCCCCGAATTTTGCACATTTGGCAAAAAATCGGAGCGGATGTTTTTCCACTATTTTACTTCAGTTTTTCAAAGGCGCATCAGCCCACGACGTAGACGTTGACGTTGATGGCGCCGTTGATGACAGACTCCGCATAGGTCTCATAGAACAGGTCCACGAGGATGCGGCCATCCTGCACGGCGATGCCGGTGTCGGTGGCTACCGCGTAGCCATAGACGAAGCTGCCGTCGGTGGAGGTGATATACAGCAGGGTGCCGTAGGGGATGACATCGGGGTCAACGGCCACGGTGCCGTAACCCAGACCCAGACCGGAAGAGCCCTTGCCTGACTTGGAATAATAGCCGGTGGCCTTGCCGGTAAGGACCTTGCGGTAGCTGGCGGGGGCGTTGGTGGTGCCGTCCGGGCCGGTCAGGGGCGAGACGGGCGCACCGGCGCCATAGGTCTTGACCACATGGTCGGTAGGCTCCACGGTGGTGGTCACATCGGTGACGACGCTGTTTTCCAGCTCGCCGTCCACCCAGCGCTCCCGGGTGGTGACGGTCTGCTGGCCCTCAGAGCCATGCTGCAGGGTGGTGGCACGGTTGGTGTTGCGGAAGTAGAGGCTGGTGTAGACGTACTCCGTGTCGTAGGGGACAGCCTGCGTCTCCACCTTGTCCTGATACTCGACGCGGTGGACTTCGATCTTGCTGCCAGCCGTGACCATCGCGCTGAGGGCGGGCTCGGTGTAGTCGTCCCCCTCCAGAGTGATGCCGGCACGTTCCAGAGCATCGGCGACGGTACCCACCACCATCTTGACGGGGTACTCCTGGCCGTCCGCCTCAATGGTGACGCTGAAGGCGCGCTCGATGTTCAGGGATGCCAGACTGCCGGCAAAGGCAGTGTAATAAACTTCATCTCCCTCCTCGGCCTCGATGCCGGAAAGGCTCATAACGCGGGCAGGGTCGCTCTCAGAAGTGAGAACCACCTGCCGCGCACCGTGGGAGTCTGTGACGTAGGTCAGCCGCAGATTCGCGGCGGTCACAGCCAGCGTGAACACGAGACACGCGGCCATGACGCAGAACGCCAGCACACGGGATGAGGCTGCACGGGTGCAGCCGGGCAATGCTTTCTTAAATTTGACGGAAGCGATACGAGACAACTCCTCTCTTTTCAGATTTTGGAATGGACAGCGGGCCTGTATCTCAAGGCCCGTCAGACTGTGCGTAAATGCCCCGCACAGCGGGCGCCGCAAAAGCGGCTTTTCACTTCACCGTGATAAATTTTATGCGCTGCAACGTGTGTTGAGCGGACGTTATTTTAGCAGACCGAGGCCGTTTTGTCAAATCGAAGGTCAGGCGCTCGTCAATTCCTTCACATAGTTTTTTGTGCATTCTGCACATAGTTTACTCTCGATTTCATGAAATTCAATGATTTCTCTCCGATTTTTTCGCAAAAATAAAGTCGTACTCGTTCATATATTTTTAACATTTGAGTTGGCATTTCCGGGGTGTTTTTTGCAGTATCTCCAGCCCGCTTTGCGGCGTCAAACCGGCCGTAACAGGCTCATTTTCGACACAAATCACGGACTGTTTTCGGACTGTTTTCAAGCGAAAAGCAGGGGGTCATTTCTCTCGAAAAAGGCCGTTTGGCAAAATGCCTAACCCGCCAAATTCTCAATAAAAAAGTATGTACTTCCGCCCACTGCCGTTCTGCGCTACAATCGGGCCAGAGGCAAACGCAAAACCAAACGAAAGGAGTTTTTACCATGCAGATCAACATCACAGCCCGGGACTTCGGCGGCACGGAATTCCTCGCCCAGCCCCACCGGCTGCATCTGGGCGCACAGAAAGCCGAGGGTGTGGACCGGCTGGAATTCAGCCTGCCGGAGCAGTGGAACGGGTGTGTCGTCACCCTCCACATCCGGCACACGGACGGCACGCTGGCCGAGCCGCTGGCGCTGGACGAAACAGGCTGTGTCAGCGTGGGCCGGAGTTTTACCGGCTGGGCCAGCGGTGAGTGGATGGGGCGGGCGCTGGCGGGCTGGGCGAACGGCAATGGCTACACCGCCTACACCCGGCCCGGCCAGTACGACGTCCACGGCATCCTCCCCACCGAGGGCGCGGGCGAAGAGCTGACCCCCTCGGTCTACGAGCAGTTCATCGCCCGGGTGATGGCCAGCGCCAACGCCGCCGCAGAGGCCGCCAAACGCGCCGCCTCCGGCGAGGCGAACGCCAAGCAGAGCGCCAGCAAGGCCGCTTCTTCTGCCCAGCAGACCGCCGCCAGCGCCACCCTGGCTGCCGGCTATGCCGAGCAGGCCGAAGCCGCTGCCGACCGTGCCGCCGCCTATGCCCCTTCCGATGGCGCTGTGCTGAGCGTCAACGGCAAAGGCGGTACCGTCCGGCTGAACGCACTGGATGTCTGGGCATTGCCCCGCCCTGTCTCGCCGAAAGCCGGCCAGCTGGTGCGGGTGGTGAATGTCGATGCCTCCACCGGCGCACTGACCGCCGACACCATCAACACCGACAGCCTCAGCGGGCTGGGCAACGAAGAAAAAGCTCTTCTGCTCAAGCTGCTGAATTCTGCCAGCTACACCGACAGCAGCGCCAGGGATGACCTCAAAGCCCTTAAAAAACTGTGGGACACCACGCCGCCCACTCCCCTGCCCGACCCGGACATCATCCCGGTGGAGAAGGTGACTCTGAGCCGGCACACGCTGGAACTGACCCGGGGCAGCACTGCCGACCTCAGCGCCTCCGTCGCGCCCCCGGATGCCACCGACCAGACGGTATTGTGGAGCGTTTCGCCGACGGACATCGTCTCGGTGGATGCGGGCCGCGTCACTGCCCTCAAGAAGGGTTCTGCCGTCGTCACTGCCACCTCCGACAGCAAGAGCGACAGCTGCACCGTCACGGTGACGCCCGCCGTCTACCGCATCGAGACGGCCCACACCGACAGCGGCGACATCCCCGCGTGGGACACTTATCCCGCCAAGTCCGAGTTCTTTATGCCGCTGACGGCCAAGAAAGCGGGTCTGCGTCTCCGCTCGCTGGAATTCCGCGTCAAGGGCTATGTGCCGGGCACGATGCGCACCGTCCTGCGCAAGTACGGCTCCACGACCACCCTGGCAGACAAGTTCACCGACATTATCCGCGGCTACAACGACGTGGTGCTGGACATGGGCAGCATCGCGCTGGAAAAGGGCGTCGAATACCAGCTCTATTTCGCCGCCTCCAACAACTTCTACCCGCCCTCTGTCCAGCCCTCCTGGGTCGCAGCAAACGACTGCATCGACATCGCCCACGGCAGCGCCTACTATGGCAACGACACCACCCTCATCTTCTCCGGCACCGTCGTGCTGCAGGAGACCTGAACCACACCGAACACATATCCTGAAACAGAAAGAGAGGTACTGACTATGACCCATCACAAGATTTCCGCATCCACCCTGGCCCGCACCGCTGCGCTGGCGCTGGCCCTGACCAATCAGGTGCTCAGCGCCGTGGGCAAGCCCATGCTGCCCATCGAGAGCGCCCAGCTGGAACAGCTCATTTCCAGCGGCCTGACCGTTGCCGCCGCCCTCGCCAGCTGGTGGAACAACAACAGCTTCACCCCTGAGGCCATCGAGGCCGACGACTTCATGACCCGCCTGAAGCAGCAGAAGCGATAAAGGCTTAAACGAACACAGCGCCCCGGAGCAGTCTGCTCCGGGGCGCTGTGTTGTGTCTGAAGAAAAGTTTATCTCAGGCGTTCCACTGGACGTCCTCTGCGGCCACATGGCCGTCCTGTACGCTGATGACAGCGGCGCGGGCATCCATGCCGGATGTCTTTTTGAAAAGGTCCGTGTAGATGGTCATGCCAGCCATTATCAGGACAGCCAGTGCAAGGCCGACCAGACGAATCATCATACCGTCAACATTCTCGTTCATGATACCTTCTCCTTTTCCTCTTTTGCGGCCCGGCAGACATCATTCTGCCGCAGCCCGCAGCCCAATTTTCCGCTGCGGACCCCCTCTATCGGCCCGCAGCGATGCATTTCCCAAGACATTCCAAAGAAAAAAGCCTGAGGTGAACACACCCCAGGCTCCATTGTCTGTCTGACTGGTATAATAGTCTCTTTTGCAGTTTTTGTCAAGAGGGGGAGAACGGAGGTTCAAATTTTCTCTCTCCTGCCCTGCTTCGACAAGGTTTGTGCTCCCTTTGCTGCTGTGTTATACTATTATCGCTGCCCTTACCTACTCTGGCAACAGGGAGGGGGTGTGCAAAATGGACTCTCTGTTCAACAGTTTCCTCGTGACTGTCGTAGCGAATGTAGTCTCGTACTACATCTGCAAGTGGCTTGACAGCCACCGCAAGGGTAAGTAAGCCCAAAAGAACCCCCTCGGAGTCGCATTCCGAGGGGGTTCGCTTTTGGTGAGCAAATGAACTCTCTAGCCAGTTTCCTTTGGCTACTTTCATTATATGCCAAACAGCAAAAATGTCAAGTCATCTGGAAAAAGTTTACTTTTACCGGCCTGCGCAGTCGTGCTCCCCGGTCCGCCGGGAAACTTCCGTTAAACAAAAACGGCTCTGCCGAAGCAGAGCCGTAAAAGCCGTAATACGGTAAAATCAGCGCTTGCTGAACTGGGGAGCACGACGTGCAGCCTTCAGACCGTATTTCTTGCGCTCCTTCATACGAGGATCGCGGGTCAGGAAGCCTGCCTTCTTCAGAGCAGTGCGGTTCTCATCGCTCTGCTGCAGCAGGGCGCGGCTCAGGCCGTGGCGGATAGCGCCAGCCTGGCCGGAAACACCGCCGCCGGAAACGCGGACGACGACGTCATACTTGCCCTCGAGGCCCAGCAGGACCAGCGGAGAGCGGACGATCAGCTTCAGGGTCTCCAGACCGAAGTAGTTGTCGATGTCACGGTCGTTGATGGTGACCTTGCCAGTGCCCTGGTAGACGCGCACGCGGGCAACGGAATCCTTACGACGACCAGTGCCGTAGAAATAAGGTTTGGTTTCGTACATGTTCGATTGCCTCCTTCTTAGAACTCGATCTTCTCGGGCTTCTGAGCTGCGTGAGCGTGCTCGGCACCCTGGTAGCAGTGCAGGCGGGTCAGAGCCTTCGCACCGATGGTGTTGGAAGGGATCATGCCCTTGACAGCGTAGGTCATAGCCAGGTCGCTGTTCTCAGCCATCAGCTTGCTGTACTGGACCTTCTTCAGGCCGCCGATGAACTTGCTGTGGGTGATGTGGAACTTCTGCTCGGCCTTCTTGCCGGTCAGAACGGCCTTGTCGCAGTTGATGACGACGACGAAATCGCCGCAGTCAACATTGGGGGTATAATCGACCTTCTGCTTGCCGCGCAGCAGAACAGCAGCCTCAGCAGCGACGTGGCCCAGGCTCTTGCCGGCAGCGTCGAGCAGATACCACTTGCGCTCGACTTCAGCGGGCTTGACGAGAGTAGTGCTCATATCTATTTCCTCCTGATAAGTGTTTCAACGGTTCCATGCACCTTTTGGGGCGCGAGTGTCAGTATACATCACAAGAACGTCCCTGTCAACATCATTTTTCGATTTTTTCGGCTCAGTTTTTCGAACCTCTCGTTTTCTCTTGTTTTCTCTTGAAATCTCTCATTTTCTCAAATCGCATTTTCGTTTCTGTTTTTGCGGCAGAGCGCTACAATTTCAGCCCCGAGTATGTTATACTAATAAAGATGCAGCCCCGCCCCCGGGGCTGAGCCTTACATTCATAAGGAGGACATTCCTTCATGCCGAAAGACATCCACCAGCGCGACACCGCGCAGCAGCGCTCTTCCCGCCTGCTGCTGGCCATGGGCATCATCGTCCTGCTGGGCGCACTGGCCTATTTTGTACTGACCCTCGTGGTCAACCGCCGCACCCCCGCTTCGCCTGACACCCGCTACACCGCCGAGAACGGCATCTCCGTCTACTACGAGTCCGCCGTCTGGCCGGTGTGCGAGATGACCGAGGACGCCACCCTTGGCCGTGCGCTGAAGCTGGCCTCTGCCCAGAGCAGCGACGACGCCAACTATCAGGTCGTGCTCTTCCAGAAAGGCACGAAAGACACCTATGAGGACTTCATCGGCCAGTCGGAAAAAGAGCTCAAGCAGGCTTACGGCGTCATCAGCCCCCGAAAAGTCAACCTGAACATCGACGGTGCCGCCGTCACCGCCGTGCGCTGTGATATTCAGGCTTACTACGCCGTGCTGGCCACCATCGAGTACGACAACGGCGACGTCATCTATGTCTCCGGCCTGACCAAGCTGGCCTCCATCAGCGACATCGTCAACCTCGTGGAGAGCGTGAGCCTGTCATGAGCGACACGAAAGCGATGCAGCGGCTCTGCGGCCTGATGCGCAAAGCCGTCCAGCAGTACGAGATGCTGGCCCCCGGCGACCGCGTTCTGGTGGGCGTTTCGGGCGGCAAGGACAGCGTAGCTTTGACCATCGGTCTCGCGCGGCTGCGGCAGTACCTCGGCTTTCCGTTCGAAGTCGTGGCCGTCACCCTCGACCCCCAGTTTGGCGGCAAGCCGGTGGATTACTCCGCGCTGGAAGCGCTGTTCCGGCAGTATGATGTTTCCTATGAGGTGCGCCGCACCCTCATCGGCCCCATCGTCTTCGACTACCAGAACGAGAAGAATCCCTGCTCTCTCTGCGCCAGGATGCGCCGGGGCGCGCTCCACGCCGCTGCCGAAGAGCTGGACTGCAACAAGGTGGCGCTGGGGCATCATCTGGACGACGCCATCGAGACGTTTTACATGAACCTCTGGCGGGAGGGCCGCATCGGCTGCTTCTCGCCGGTGACAGAGCTGTCCGACCGGGGACTGACCCTCATCCGGCCTCTCCTGCTCGCCACAGAGCAAGAGGTGCGCTGTGCGGTGAAGGAAGAAGGCTTTCCCATCGTCAAGAGCCGCTGCCCGGCCGACGGCGTGACCACCCGGGAGGACACCAAAAACTTTGTCCGGGAGCGGTGCCGCACCGACCGTGCTTTCCGGCAGAAGACCCTTCACGCTCTGCAGGAGAGCGGCATCGACGGCTGGCGTCCTTTGCACCCGGCCCGTACATCAAAAAAGGAGGACACAGCCCATGCAGATGCCCGCATTTGAAAAACACGTCTGGGCCGAGATAGACCTTGACGCCCTGCGCCACAATTTCCGCGCCGTGAAGGCCCGGGCCGGGGAGATGCCTCTGTGCGCTGTCGTCAAAGCCGACAGCTACGGCCACGGTGCCGTAGAGTGCGCCAAGGTCTTTGCCGAAGAAGGGGCCGCGTGGCTGGCTGTGGTGCAAAGGGCGGAAGCTCGTCAGCTGCGCAAAGCCGGGCTGACGCTGCCCATCCTCATTCTGGGCCATGTGGAGCCGGGCCGTGCGCCCGTCCTCATCCAGGAGGACATCACCGCAGCCTGCTACTCCCCGCCCCAGGCCAGGGCCCTCAGCGAGGCCGCCTGCACTGCCGGCGGAAAAGTCAAAGTCCACCTCAAGGCCGACACCGGCATGGGCCGCATCGGTTTTGCGCTCCGCACCGACTTTGACGCGGCGCTGGCCGAGATGCTGGAAGCCTGCCGCCTGCCGGGTCTGGACGTGACCGGCCTGTTCCAGCACTTTGCTGTGGCCGACGACGACAGCGCCGACAGCGTGGCTTATACCAGCCAGCAGCACGAGCTCTTCGTCCGGGCCTGTCAGGGCCTTGCCGAGGCCGGTTTTGAGCCTGCCGTCGTCCACTGCGACAACTCCGCCGGGGTGATGCTCCACCCCGACTGGCCCGCCGGACTGCCCCGCCCCCACTGCATGGCACGCCCCGGCATCGTCCTCTACGGCTTCGACCCCAGCGATGAAGTCCGCTTCGGCATCTTCCGCCCGGTGATGAAGCTCAAGACCATCGTCAGCATGGTCAAGGAGATGCAGCCCGGCCAGTCGGCCAGCTACGGACGCCGCTTCACTGCGGAAAAGCCCACCAAGGTCGCCACCCTCTGTGCCGGTTACGCCGACGGCTACCCCCGCCTTTTGAGCTGCGGCAAGGGCATCGTGGAGATAAAGGGTATGCCCTGCCCGGTTCTGGGCCGGGTCTGCATGGACCAGATCATGGTGGATGTCTCCGCCCTGCCCGACGTGCAGGAAGGGGACGAAGCCATCCTGTGGGGCGGCGAAGTGAGCGACAGCGCCGAGACCATCGCCCACAAGACCGATACCATTTCTTACGAGGTGCTCTGCGGCGTTTCCCGCCGGGTACCCCGCGTTTACCTGGAAAACGGCGGCATCAAGGCCGTCGAGGACTGGATCCTATAAATTTCGGAGGAACTACATGGCAAGAGACAACATCCGCAACTTCTGCATCATCGCGCACATCGACCACGGCAAATCCACCCTCTCCGACCGCATCCTCGAGCTGACCAAGAGCGTGGACGAGCGGACGATGGAGGACCAGATCCTCGACAGCATGGACATCGAGCGGGAACGCGGCATCACCATCAAGGCCCGCGCCGTCACCATGAACTACACCGCCAAGAACGGCAAGGTGTACGAATTCAACCTCATCGACACCCCGGGCCACGTGGACTTCGCTTACGAAGTCAGCCGCAGCCTCGCCGCCTGCGAGGGCGCTATCCTCGTGGTGGACGCCACCCAGGGCGTGGAGGCCCAGACCCTCGCCAATACCTATATGGCGCTGGAACACGACCTCGAGCTGGTGCCTATCCTGAACAAGATCGACCTGCCCTCCGCCCACCCGGACGAGGTGGCACAGGAAGTGGAGGACGTCATCGGCCTGCCCTGCCTCGACGCGCCCCGCGTCTCGGCCAAGACCGGCCTGAACATCGACCAGGTGCTGGAGCGTGTGGTCAGCGACATCCCCGCCCCCACCGGCGACCCGGACGCCCCCCTCAAGGCCCTCATCTTCGACAGCATCTCCGACAGCTACAAGGGCGTCATCGTCTATATCCGCGTCTTTGAAGGTACGGTCAAGCCCGGCGACACCATCCGCCTGATGGCCACCGGCGCACAGTTCACGCTGGTGGAAGTGGGCCACATGGGCGCTACCAGCCTGACCCCCTGCGACCAGCTGCAGGCCGGTGAGGTCGGCTATCTGACCGCCAGCATCAAGACCGTGCAGGACACCCGCGTCGGCGACACCGTCACCCTGGCGAATAACCCTACCCCCGAGGCTCTGCCCGGCTACCGTCAGGTCAAGCCCATGGTCTTCTGCGGCATCTACCCCGCCGACGGCGCAAAGTACCCCGATTTGAAGGACGCGCTGGAAAAGCTGCAGCTCAACGACGCCTCCCTGACCTTTGAGCTGGAAACCAGTGCCGCGCTGGGCTTCGGCTTCCGCTGCGGCTTCCTCGGTCTGCTCCACATGGAGATCATCACCGAGCGTCTGGAGCGCGAGTTCGACCTCGACCTCATCACCACCACGCCCAGCGTCCGCTATCGTCTGACCCTGACCGACGGCACCGTGGAGATGATAGACAACCCGTCCAGCTACCCCGACCCCTCCAACATCGTCAAGCAGGAGGAGCCCTTCGTGGACGTCCACCTCTACACCCCCAATGAATACGTCGGCAGCCTGATGGACCTGTGCCAGAACAAGCGCGGCGTCCTCATCGACATGAAGTATATGGATGATGTGCGTGTGGACCTGCACTACGCCCTGCCGCTGGGCGAGATCGTCTACGACTTCTTCGACGCCATCAAGAGCCGGAGCCGCGGCTACGCCAGCTACGACTACGAGTTCAAGGAGTACCGCGAGAGCGACCTCGTCAAGCTGGACTTCCTGCTCAACGGCGACCCCGTGGATGCTCTGTCCATGATCGTCTTCCGCGACAACGCCTACGCCAAGGGCCGCCGCATCTGCGAGAAGCTGCGGGGCAACATCCCGCGCAACCTCTTCGAGATCCCCGTTCAGGCGGCCATCGGCGGCAAGATCATCGCCCGCGAGACGGTCAAGGCCATGCGCAAGGATGTGCTGGCCAAGTGCTACGGCGGCGACATCTCCCGCAAGAAAAAGCTGCTGGAAAAGCAGAAAGAGGGCAAAAAGAAGATGCGCCAGCTGGGCAGCGTCTCCCTGCCCAGCGAGGCGTTCACCGCCGTGCTCAAGCTCGACAGCGACGACGATTGATCTTGATTTTTCCGCTCCCCTCCCCTCGGAGGGGAGTTTTTTTCCTATCTGGCGGACGGCTAAGAATCTTAGCTCAAATCTTGACCTTTCTTCCGACATTGTGTACAATGAGACTATACTAAATCAGGTTGTCATTTTATGTCATTTGGAGGCGAACCGAGTAACCTTTCGCACCCAGAAATAAAACGAGAAGGAATGGATGCAACGATGCGGATCGCGATGGTAGGGCATAAGCGTATTCCCTCACGGGAAGGCGGCATTGAGGTCGTGGTGGAAGAACTGGCGGCGCGGATGGTCGTACACGGCCACGCCGTCACCTGCTACAACCGCTCCGGCCATCACGTCAGCGGCAGAGAATACGACGCCGAGCATCTGGACGAGTACCGGGGCATCCGCCTCAGGCATCTGCCCACCATCGACCGCAAGGGCCTCGCGGCTGTGACATCCAGCTTCTTCGGCTGCCTTGCGGCGGCTTTCGGCCCCTATGACGTGGTCCATGTCCACGCGGAAGGCCCTGCCATGTTCTCCTGGATCCCCCGCCTGACCGGCAAGCGGGTCATCCTGACCATCCACGGTCTGGACTGGGCGCGGGACAAGTGGAAGGGTTCCTTCGGCTCCTGGTACATCCGCATGGGTGAAAAGATCGGCGCGCGGTGCGCCCATGAGATCATCGTGCTCAACCACGGCACCCAGAGATACTTTCTGGACACCTATGGCCGCACCACCCACTATATCCCCAACGGCGTCAACCCCGCGGCCCCTGTCCCCGCCGACATCATCCGGGAAAAGTACGGCCTCGAAAAGGACTCCTACATCCTCTATCTGGGCCGCATGGTGCCGGAAAAGGGCTGTCACTATCTGGTGGACGCCTTCAAAAAGCTGGACACTGACAAAAAGCTGGTCATTGCAGGCGGTTCCTCCGATACCCGGTGGTACATGGACGAGCTGAAAGAGCAGGCCGGCGGCGACGAACGGATCATCTTCACCGGCTTCGTGGACGGTGCGCTGCGGGAAGAGCTCTACAGCAACGCCTGCCTCTTTGTCCTGCCCAGCGACCTCGAGGGAATGCCCCTCTGCCTGCTGGAAGCCATGAGCTACGGCAACTGCGTCATCACCTCCGACATCGAGGAATGCACCAACGTCATCCACGACAACGGCATCTCCTTTCGCAAAAGCGACATGGACGACCTGGCCCAGAAGCTCACCTACGCCCTCAGCCACCCCAACACCGTCCGGATGTTCAAGTGGCTCGCCGCCGAGTATGTCTGCACCCGCTTCCCGTGGGAGCGCATCGTGGAGGAAACGCTCGCGCTCTACGAGAAAAAATAATGGCATTCAAAAAAGCGCCTGCTGCATTCGCAGCAGGCGCTTTTC
>OAVV01000522.1_pt1 | contig 31187 bp, 22 predicted proteins | sample 1501401 | NCBI WGS metagenome assembly OAVV01 (sample SAMEA2580098, study PRJEB22360) | human gut metagenome | biome: human gut; feature: human-associated habitat; material: faeces | place: Denmark | collected 2008/2010 | reverse complement strand
GGGCGTCATTTTTCTGGCCCTGGGTTATGTGGCCGGTGGCAGGTCGGGCATGACCTTTGCTCTGGTTTTTGCCATAGGGATCAATGTCTTTTCCTACTGGTTCAGCGACTCCATGGTATTGCGTATGTATAATGCCAGAGAAGTGGGTTCCGACAGTCGACTCTATCATATTGTACAGGATTTGGCCAAGCGCGACGGCTTACCTGTGCCGCGAGTATACGTTATCGCTTCTGACGTACCCAATGCTTTTGCTACGGGGAGAAGTCCTTCCCACGCAGCCGTAGCGGCTACGGAAGGAATTTTGACCATGCTTGACGATGAAGAGATTCGCGGTGTGCTGGCTCACGAAATGTCTCATATCAAACATCGTGATATTCTCATCAGCACCATTGTGGCCACCTTTGCTACGGCCGTATCCTATTTAGCTAATATATTGCAGTGGGCGGCTATTTTCGGCGGCGGTCGCGATAATGATGATGAAAACGGCGGCGGTGGCGGTATTATCGGCTTGCTTGCTTCCATTATCATCGCCCCCTTGGCAGCGACTATGGTTCAGTTGGCCGTTTCAAGAACACGTGAATATATGGCTGACGACGCAGGCGGCAGACTAACGGGAGATCCTCTGGCACTGGCAAGCGCCTTGGCGAAGATTGATGCCTATGCACACAGAAGAGTATTGCCCGGCGCTACGGAGTCGACGGCTCACATGTGTATCATTAACCCCTTTGCCGGAGTTGGTAGCGGTATTGCCAAACTCTTCAGTACCCACCCGTCGACACAGGATCGAATTGCACGACTGCAAAAGCTGGACAGAGAATTACATAGTAGATAAACGAAAGGCTATGCTCGAAAGAGCATAGCCTTTTGTTGTTTAAGAATATGAGAATATTCGCACAAGTAATATGACAAACGTATTACATATAAGATACAATACAAATACATGTACGACGGCATACAAGCCGCAGACGACGGAAAAGAAACGGAAAGGTGACGGTCATGCTCTTATTCAGTACGCGATTACCCCTTAAAGAGTCGGTAATCAAAGAGGCTATTATCGAACTCATCAGAGAATGGATTACGGGAAGTCCTCATTACGGCTTTGAAAACCTGGAATATACCATAAGTGACGGAGATAAGGTCTTTGTAAGCGGAAACACGACTGTTTCTTTTAAAACATTTGCGGACCCTAAGGTAGATGTTCTGGCCTGTCGGTTGGAAGACCGTGAGGGTAATAAGTGTTGGCAAAGTGATTGCATCTATATCGACAAAGACGGTGCCAAACAGTTTTTAGTTCAACTGCAACGTATGGTCGATTCCTTTACGCCTCGAGATCTGCCGTCAGGAAACAAGCCATATATTGTACGTACTTGTATGGAAAACGGATACTGTCGTAACGACGGACCCTTTGCCATTCAAAGTGAGTATTACATCGTTGAAGAAGGCTATGTAGATACGGCTGTAGCTGTTATGAACGGCACTGCCGACTACAGTCTTCCCGTTGTCTATCTGAGTGTCGGTGAAAACGGAAGGACCGTTGTCCCTCCGAATTACTTGGCTAAAAAACTTGGCGGCGTGGCTCATGTATTGGTAGAAACAGATAAAAATACGTCTTGGGCACTGCGGGAACGAACACATGAAAATAACGTGCACAACGGCTATGCAGGCATCTATTTTCCCGGCACGACCGATTACCGCCGTCATGCTCCGGCAGACTATAACCGTGACGGTAAAGCCATGGCCGATGCTATTATTGCCGACATCTGGAGTATGCTCATCACTCGGTCCGACGTATCCGACTATAACTGGACACAGGTTAACAGCCATAAGGCCAAGCAAAGCCTGCAAGGTTTGCACGGAGAGGGTACTCAGGCACAAGAACAACTGGACCTGTACATGGAAGCCTTTGATCAGGAAAATAAAGAACTCCAGCAGCAGGTAGAAGAATTGAGTTCCCAAAACTATATATTGCGTGCCCGTTTGGATGCCATGACGGCCTCCTTGGCGGACAGTGCCGCAGGAGAAGCTTTTTACTGCCGCGGCGAGGAAAAAGATTTCTACGACGGTGAGACTAATGACCTTCTTTACAGCATCTTGTCGCAAGTAAAGAACCGGTATGAAGAAACGTCACGCCCTTATACGCTTATTGAAGACTTACTGCAAGCCAATCCTCGTGTCGGTGAAGGTGAAAAGATAGCTCGCAGTATTCGAGATCTCTTCGGACGGGGCTGCCGCATGAGCAGCAGTGAACAGGCTCGGTTAAAAGACTTGGGCTTTACCGTTATTGATGAAGGCCCTCACTTTAAACTGCAGTTCCATGACGGTCGCTATACCTTTTCCATTCCCCGTACGCCCAGCGACCATAGAGAAGGAAAGAATACGGCTTCGGATATTTGTAAGGCCATTGCCATTGAACGAAAACTATAGGAAATAGATAAAACCCCGGCTCATAGGAGTCGGGGTTTTCGTATATCTGTGTTTCGCTTGGGGACTAATATTTATGTTTTGAACCTTTCAGCTTGTGCAGAATGGACAGGTATAAATGGTGCAGTGTCGCTACCGGTGCCGTAAGCATCATACGCGGACCGCTGTAGCGCATGACGGCACGAATTTCTTCACGTCGTGTCGGAGAGTAACAATGAGTCTTGCAAAAAGCACAGAAGGTCTTTGTCTCCATATGAGGACAACGGGCGATTCGTTCCCTTGTATATTGAAGCAAACTTGTGCATACGGGACAGAGAGTTCCTTTTTTGGTATGGTGAAGACCGTGGCAATAAATTTTAATCATTTCTTCCATTGTCTGTTGTTCGCGAGCACGCTTATCCATGGAACGCTCCTTCAAAAAAGGCTCACTAACCGAGTAGTGAGCCTTTTAATATGGTGCGCCTAGCAGGATTCGAACCTGCGCACCCGGTTCCGGAGACCGGTGCTCTATCCCCTGAGCTATAGGCGCATATATGTCGTACTAAAATAGTTTACCATGAATGAGGGTGTATATCAAGATGAAAAGGGGGACCTCAACGTTGTCGTAATAGTATAGGTATCAGGAATATATGCATATTCATAAAAGTACATTGACATGAAAATACGTGACTACTACTATAAAAGAAGCACTGACTTAAGTGCACATTTGTTTTTATACAGAGGAGGACCTGTTATGTCGCAAGAAAACTCGAACGACAGCACCGTACAAGTGCAGGGGACAGGCGGTATACTCGGCGCCATTGAGCGCATCGGTAACCGTATTCCCGACATTACCATGCTGTTTATTGCAGCCTTTGTTATTACCTGTGTCGTATCGGCTTTATTCTCACAAATTCATTTCGGATACATTCATCCCACAACAGGTAAAGAAATTACGATTACCAATATGCTGGCCCCCGAATCGCTGGCAACTCTTTTGACTAAGATGGTCAGCAACTTTGCAGGCTTCCCACCCTTGGCCATGGTTATTGTGGCGACCTTGGGTATCGGCGTCGCACAGGGGTCGGGCTTTATTGCAACGGGCCTGAAAAAGCTTTTGGCCGTAACACCGAAGTTTCTCTTAACACCTATTGTCATCGTCGTCGGTATGCTCAGTCATTTAGCTCCCGATAGTGGCTATATGATCATCATCCCCATGGCGGCTTATTTATTCTACGCATCGGGTAAGCATCCCTTGGCCGGTGTAGGGGCTTCCTTTGCCGGTATTGCCGGAGCTTTTGCAGCCAACTATACGCCGTCGGCTATCGACCCGGTTATCCAGGGATTTTCGCAAATGGCGGCTCAACTCATCGACCCGACATACGAAATCAATGTTTTATGTAACTACTTCTTCTCATTAGCGGCGACAGTGCCTGTTATTGCCGTTTGCTGGTGGGTAACGGAAAAAATTACCGAACCGTGGTGCCGTAAGGCCTGCCCCTTGGATGCGGATATTGACGTATCGGAAGATGCCGTCGATGTCATTACGCCTAAGCAAAACAGAGCCTTCTACATTGCGTCCTTCGTTCTCATTTTGATGCTTGTCGGACTCTTTGCGGCTCTTTGGCCGGAAGACTCTATCTTGCGTGACCCGGCGGGAAACATTGCCAGCTTTAAGGCTCCCGTCATGCAGTCCATTGTAGCCATTATCTTTCTGCTTGCTGCCGTACCGGGCATTGTCTTCGGTATCTTGAGCGGCAGCTTCAAGAGCTCCAAGGACTTTACGAAGTCTATGGAAGACATTACGCATACGCTGGTCCAGCTCATTGTATTCTACTTCTTTGCAGCCCAGTTCATGTATGCCTTCGGTGCGTCCAACTTGGGGGCTCTCATTGCCATCGCCGGCGCGGAATTCTTGAAATCCTTGGCCTTACCGCCGCAGGTTACGGTCTTCGGCATCATCGTCTTCGTTGCCTTACTGAACCTGCTCATTACATCCGCCTCGGCTAAGTGGTCCATTTTGGCGCCTATCTTCGTGCCTATGCTCATGTCCGTCGGCATTGCACCCGAACTGACTCAGGCGGCATTTCGTATCAGTGACTCGGCTGTTAACGTATGCACGCCCATGTTTGCCTTCTATCCCTTGATCATTATTTACTGCCAGAAATACTACAAAAAGACCGGTGTCGGTACGCTGAGCAGCCTTATGCTTCCGTATACGATTGCACTTCTCATCGTTCTGACCATTACCTTGTATCTCTTCTGGGCAGCCGGTATTCCTTTGGGCTTCCAGGCAGACTATGTATATCCGCGTCAAATGTTCTAACATTATTTCATAAAGCACTTCTAACATAGAAAATACTGTACCCGGTGTATGAAAGAAGGAAAGAATATGAAAGACTTAACACAAGAATTAACAGAACGATTTTACCGCTATATCGGCGTACCGTCTCAAAGTGAACCGAACGGCGGCACGCAGGTTCCCAGCACAAAAGGGCAGTGGGACATGGCTAAACTCTTACAAAAAGAATGTGAAGAAATCGGCCTTGTCGATTTGCATTTAAGTGAACACTGCGTTCTTACGGGACGTCTTCCCGCACGCCTGGGTCCGAATAAAAAGTCGGCACCGGCCATCGGCTTTTGCGCTCACCTGGACACGGTAGATGTCAACTTGTCGCCTGTCGTTCACGCCCATACGGTAGAAAACTATGACGGTGGCGACATTGTTTTAAATCGAGAAAAAAACTTGGTCATGAAGGCGGCTGAGCATCCCGAATTAAAGCCTTATGTAGGGCAGGACATTGTCGTTACGGACGGTACGAGCGTCCTCGGTTCGGATAATAAGGCGGCTATAGCCAATGTCATGACGGCCTTGCATACCTTGGCAAGCGACTCAAATCTTTACCACGGCGATATTTACGTAGCCTTCGTACCTGATGAAGAATGTGGCCTCTACGGATCGAAAAACATGGATTTCTCCCGTTTTCCCGTAGACTTTGCCTACACCATCGACTCGTGCGAACTGGGTGAAGTTGTTTATGAAACCTTCAACGCCGGTACGGCTGTCGTGACCATTCACGGTGTCAGTGCCCATCCCATGAGTGCCAAAGGCGTCCTTCTCAACCCGACCCTTTTGGCCGTAGACTTCATGAATCTCTTCGACAGAACGGAAACGCCGGAATGCACGGAAGGAAAAGAAGGCTATATTTGGTGCCAAGCCGTGAAATCCAACCAGTCCGTAGCTGAAGTCACCCTAAACATTCGCGATCACGACAAAGCGAAATACGAAGAAAAGAAGGCACGCATTCGTAAGTATGTAGACGACATGGCTAAAAAATATCCTCGAGCTCGCTTTGAACTCGACATGAGTGATACGTACGGCAACATTCGCGATGCCTTGACGGATGAAAACGGCAAGGCCATCGACTACATTTACGAAGCCATGAAAAAACTGAACATTACGCCCAAAACCATTGCCATGCGCGGCGGTACAGACGGATCCTTCATCTCCACGAAAGGAATCCTGACGCCTAACTACTTTACAGGCGGCATGAACTTCCACTCACCCTATGAATTCCTGCCCATTCCGTCCCTTGTCAAATCGTGCGAAACGACGCTGACCATTATCAACCTCGTATATGAGGGAGCGTAAGGAGATATAGAAAAGACCGTAAGCTTTAAGCTTACGGTCTTTTGCGTACTTATATGTAATTAAAACTTGCAGGAAGTTCCCGAACTTTGTGTAGCACCGTAGTCATTCTTCATATCCGGTCGCTTTGTACCGGGAGCGACATGCAGTACCGGCAAGGTCATATCCATTTGCCAATCGTTCCAGCCGCCGTCGAATACCTTTGTATTCGGCCAGCCTGCCATCTTCGTTATCAGCCAGGGAATAGCGGCACCCCAACCGGTACCACAGTAGAAGGCGAGGGAATCGCCCTTGTGAAGGCCCTGACCCTTCCAGAGATTGAAAATTTCATAGGGATTGCGTAAGGTTCCGTCCGGGTCGTAGAATGCTGCCGAGTTATTCGGATCCGTACCGCCGAAACCCCAGATTGCACCAGCAGGCTCACCGGCTCTAGGAATATAGTCATAACCGCTAACATTGCCGACGTATTCATCCCAAGAACGAATAGAAACGAGTTTTGTTCCATGTTTTTGTGCTTCGTAGGCTTCCCGTGCCGTAGCAATATCTACTTCGGGATGGGACGGAATCGTCGTACCGAAAGTCGAGACAGGTTGCGGTGTATTCACCTTTGTTTCAATAGGATACTTATGGCGGCACCAGGCCTCCATACCGCCGTTCATAATACGAATGTCTTCGACACCAGCCCAATACAGGCCCCAGAGAACACGAAAGGCCGGCATGGGATGTTCGGCATATAAAATAACCGTTGTATCTTTCGTAATTCCTTGTTTCAACAAGTTGGCTAAAATGACGGACGGATCGGACAAGTTCCAAATAGGACCATTTTCAATCCAATCCGTGTTAAAATGAAAAGCTCCGGGTACATGTACCTTGTAGCCGTCAGCCTGTGCTATATCGCCCCAGGCCACATGGAAGACTTTGACGGGCCCACCTTTATACGTTTCAGCACGCTTACCGTCCAAGACGTCTTTGACCCATGTCGGTGATACGAGTAGCTGATATTTCGGAAAGGATTCCAGTCTGTTGGATTTATCCTTCGTATAGTCGACAAACTGATTGAAGACATTTACCTTATAGCCGCGAGACGCGAAGGCGGCCGCTACTCTTTCCGTACGGACCGGGTCTATATCGTAAAAAACCAGGGTTTTATCTTTTGTAAGTCCCTTATCGACAGCAAAAGATTCGAACTTCAATCAGTTTCGACCTTATCGGCTTGAATCTTGTCAAGCCATTCAGTTGTAAATTGAACGGCTTTGGGTACGTGTCCGCCTCGGTCAGCTCCCTTTTCCTTAAAACCGTTGTATACACTGTCGTCTCGTGTATCTACGATGACTGTGTTCTTAGCCGTTGTAGCAGCTTTAAAAGCTGACATATCGAGAGATTTTACGTCGGATGAGGCGGCATAGGAAACCGTGCCATACAAAAGAGAGGTACAAAGACAGACGGATAATGCTAAAACAGATTTTTTCATAAACTCACCTCATGTAAAAGTAATAGAACTCTGGGTTAAGATATTAGTGATACAGATAAGAAATCTATGAAAACCGAAAGAAGGGAGGAGATACATTCGTACTCCTCCCTCACACATTACCAAGTCAACCTTACGTCTTAGCTCTTGCAAGAAGTACCGGTTTTCGGAGTAATGCCGAAGTCGTTTTTAGCATCCGGCTTTTGGGTGTTCGGGTCGATATGGAGTGTCGGTAAGGACGGATCCATTTGCCAATCATTCCAACCGCCGTCATATACCTTAACATTTTTCCAACCTGCTAATTGGGTGAGGAACCAAGGAATGCCTGCACGCCAGCCGGTACCGCAGTAGAATGCAAGCGAGTCTCCTTCATGAATGCCTTGGCCGTCCCAAAGTGCAAAGATTTCATAGGGATTACGCAGAGAGCCGTCCGGGTCGTAGTAGTCCGCCAAGTTCCCCGAGTCGGTACCGCCGAAGCCCCAAATAGCACCGTCCGGTTCACCGGCTTTGGGAATATAGTCATAGCCGCTGACCTTACCGAGATATTCATCCCAAGAACGTACGGAGATGAGCTTTGTACCTTGGTGCTGAGCCGCATAGGCTTCTTGTGCCGTCTCGATGTCCAGTTCAGGATGAGCCGGAAGTGACGTGCCGAAATCCGTTGCCGGTTGCGGCGTATTGACATTCGAGTCAATGGGGTATTCATTGTTGGTCCAAGCATTCATGCCGCCGTTCATAATGCGAACATCTTCTACACCGGCCCAACGCAGAGCCCACATAACGCGGAAGGCTGCCAAGGGATTTTCAGAATACAGAACGACCAACGTATCCTTTGTAATACCTTGTTTTAACAAGTTGGCTAAAATGACGGACGGGTCGGACAAGTTCCAAACAGGACCGTTTTCAATCCAGTCCGTATTGAAATGAAAGGCTCCGGGGACATGTTGTTTGTAGCCCTTAGCCTTGTCAATATCTCCCCATGAAACATGGAATACCTTGACGGGAGCCCCCGTATACGTTTCAGGGTTCTTACCGTCAAGAACATCTTTTACCCAAGATGCATTGACGAGGAGCTTATAGTTGGGGAAAGACTCGAGCGGATTGGAGCTATCTTTTGTATAGTCTACAAAGTCGTTGAAAACTTTTACTTTATAGCCACGGGATGCGAAGTCTTTGCTGACCCTGTCCGTGCGGTCGGGATCTACATCGTAGAAAACGATAGTCTTATCTTTGGATAAGCCTTTGTCGGCTGCGAAGGATTCAAATTTATCGGGGTGAATCCCGTCGAGCCATTCAGCCGTAAACTGAACCGCCTTGGGTACGTGTCCGCCGCGGGCGGCATTAGGACTTTTAAAGCCATTGTAAACGCTGTCACCACGTGTATCGACAATGACCGTATTGCCGTCACTCATGGCCGATTTAAAACCCTCCCATGTTCAATGTATCCACTTTATTGCCGCTTAAGGCGCCACAGCCTGCCAAAAGGGCTATAGAGAGGGTCAAACACATGGCTAAGATAAATTTTTTCATTACATCACCTCATAGTCTGAATTAGGCTTTCCGCAATTTTAAAACAATCCATAAACCGAAAGCCATGATAAACGATGCAATCCAACTCTGCCAGGAAAAATAAGCCGTCCCGACGACGACATTGGCCATAGTGCAACCGCCTGTAAGGGCGGCACCGATACCCATGAGAAAGCCGCCGATGACGCTTTCCCAAAACTTGCGGGGAGCCATTGTGTCGTTACGCCATTGCTTTTTAACAACAGAGGCGGCAAAGGATCCCATAAGGACACCTAAAACCAGATAAGATCCCCAGTTAAGATACCGCTGTTGATCCAGTTGGATATACTGGAATAGATTGCCGATAGGAATGGTAAAACTGAGACCGAAGTCGCGGCCGGCATCAGCACTGAAGTACCAGGCAGCTACGCCGACAATCCCCAAGGCTATACCGGCAGGCACACCGGTCCAATAATCGGGATCCTTCTCGTAGGACTTCGTCCATTTATAAACGGCATAAATGGTGAAAATCACAAAGAGACCGATAAGCCAAAGCGGAGAGATACCCAAAGTCGTGGGTATCGTAGACATGGTTCCCGTTGTTTTCAACATGTCCGTTATCCAATACTTAAAGACTCCTGTTTGAGTGGCGATCGTCGTCACGGAAAAAACAAGCAATGTCGTCCAGGCCGAAATTAATCCCTGACCGGCGCGGAAGAGTTGGCCTGTCAAACAGCAACCGGCGATTCCCATGCCGATGCCGAACAACAAAGCACCCACCAAAGTTGCCATAAGCGGCATAGGTGAGGTTGGGATAGTAATAGAGCCCGTCTGTGCCAATATATAAAAGCCCACCATTTGAATGGCTACGGCCACGGCAATCGGCGCTACGGCAGCTGCTGAACGGGTGCGGACAATGTATCCTAACTGACCGGAAATACAAAACTGTCCACGTTGCAAAATAATACCGACTAAAAATCCGATAAATAAACCTGTAATAGCCATAGGTTCCCCCCTTACTCTAATGAACCAATCCGGCCGGCAGATACCGACCCTATTCATTATAAGTTACTTTATCCTTAAACTCACTGAATTATTTATAACAAGAACAAAACTATTCAAAGTATTAATCCATGAGACAGCTAGTTATATTTTCAGACAGTAGAGCTATGCGTTTATGGGATGATTAATAAATAGAAAAGACCTTATAGTCATACAATGAATAAAAATATCTATATAAGGTATATAATATTTATACGTATTGTCACAATAAGGAACTTTTAAATAAAGTCTTGGATGAAACATAAGGGTAGTTGTATTTTGGAGGTTTATGTATGCAATATTCGGACGGCTATAAAGAAAATACATACCTTACATGGAAGGGCGAAAAGTATCGTGTCACACCGGAATTTGAAAGCCTGTCCTTTTATGATGAAAGAGACGGAGATGTGAGCCTTTACTGTATAAGCCTTACGGACGACTGGCACAAAGAAGAACTCTATCCTTGTTGGGATGCTTTTTGCGGTATAGACGGCCCTTTGTCGGAAAGTTTGGTTGAACAATGGATTTGTGACTATGAAAGCCAGAGCGGCGGCCTTGAATACGGAGACGGACGCTTCGAACACTACGGCTGGAACTCTCAGGACATTTCCGTACTGGACATACTCATTGAACGCTTGGACGAATTTACGACTACTATGCTGAAAGCTCCGGCCTGCACTTTCACGGATCCTCGCTATTACGGGGGACTTCGAGGCAAGGTGGGCGACGTCACCTTTGATATTGATTGGCTTTACAGAAATCCTAAAGGCTTAAAAGACTTAGTTCTCAGTGACGAAGAATATAAAACCTTTTTCGTAGAAAACATACACATCTTCGCCGACTACTTCAAACGCTTTTCGGAACAACTGAAAGACATGAGACGTGACTACCCCGGGGCACTGTACTTCGTGCTAATCGGGCCGTAGAGGGATTATATAGGAGGGCCGCACATGGCACAACGAGGTAAGAACGTGAATATGAGAATGAGAAATTTTAAATTATATGGAGGGTAAAGATGGAATTTGCACGGGGATCGGAATGGAGAAGATGGGATTTACATATTCATACACCGGGTACTAAGAAAAATGACAATTATACGGGAACGGATAATGAGAAAAAATGGGACAACTTTTATAAAAAAATAGAGGAATATGTTGGTGATGGTACTGATCCTTATAAGAATATTGCAGTAATTGGGATTACCGATTATTTATCTGTAGAAAATTATTTTCGTGTGATACGTGAAAGGAATCGATTACCTAAGAGTGTAAAATTAATATTACCTAATGTGGAATTAAGAATTACTCCCATTGCCAAGAATTGTCCTGTAAATATCCATTGTATTTTTTCTCCAGAGTTACTAGAGGATCAAATTAATACAAGCTTTTTTGGGCAGTTAGACGTTCAATATAATGGTATGAAGTATCATGCAACGAAAAGTGATTTGATTAGACTGGGGAAAGAATATTTGAATCAAAAAAGCCTTAGCGATAGTGAAGCTTATGAGATCGGAATTAACCAATTTGTGATATCCTTAGATCAGTTAGAAGCGTTATTTAGCAAGGATTCAAATTTGAGAGAAAATACAATTATCGTTGTTTCTAATAATGATAATGATGGTGCAAGTGGGGTAAATAAACACAAAGGTTATGGTATTGAAGGTGGATATTCCCAACTAGGTGCCACTCGAGAACGAATATATCAAATTTCAGATTTAATCTTTACCGGTAACCCGAAAGATAGAGCGTATTTCTTGGGAGTGGGCGCCGATAGTGTAGAAAAACTAAAAGAAAGATATGGAGCTGTTAAAGGTTGTATCCATGGATCCGACGCACATTCGTTGGACCGTTTATTCGAACCGGACGAGAGGCGGTATTGTTGGATTAAAGCAGATCCGACTTTTAACGGATTGAAGCAAGTAATATATGAGCCTGAGTCCAGAATCTGTATTTCTCGCATGTATCCTAATAAAAAACAATCTTATCAAATTATTGAATCTGTAAAGTTTAATGATGATAAAATGCAGGATAAACCGATTCTTTTTAATGATTATTTAAATTGCATTATTGGAGGTAAGTCTACGGGAAAATCGCTATTGTTACATAATATTGCGTATGCAATAGATAAAAGACAGGTAGAAGAAAAAGCGAAGCAGACTAATACAAATATTAGTGGTCGTGAATTATCGGGAATTGAGGTTCGATGGAAAGATAATTTAGAGGATAATGACTTGACCAAGGATGAGCGTAAAATTATCTATATTCCGCAGGCCTATTTAAACCGAATTAGTGATGAATACGAAGGAGTAACGGAAATAGATAAAATAATTGAAAGGATTATTTTATCGAATGAAAAGGCACGAGTTATTTATAAGCAGATGAAGGAAAATCTTCAAGAAAATTCAAATGACATTAATAAACAAATAATTGAACTTGTATTTCTGTTTAATGATATAAAAGCAAAAAAGGATGAACTTTTAGAAATTGGTATCAAATCTGGAATTGAAAAAGAACTGGAGAGATTAGAAAAAGATAAAACCACAATTGCAGATACGTCTCAGGTATCAGAAGAAGAAATTATCCGGTATGAGAAGCTAAGTGATCGGTATTTGAAAAATGATATGAGCTTCAATATGATTGCTGATGATTTAAAATATATTGAGAGTATTCAAAATATTTTTATGATTAAGGATATGGATGGTCTGGTTTCCGAAGAATCAGAAGATGCAATTAGTGAGGCACTTAACGCAGTGATGGAGGCGGCTTGTGCTGAATGGGAGAAACAAAAGCAGGAACTGATGGGTTGCTTAGAAAAACGTTTGGAGAGTCTTAAAGAATGTTTAGTCGCAGACGATGCTGAGATAAAAAAGTTACTACCTAAAATTGAACAGGATGATGAAATAAAACAAATTTCTGAGGCGATCAACAAAGAGAATCAGAAGTTAGATAAAGTAAGAGGGATACAAAGACAAATAGACTTGAAAACACAAAATTTTGATAAAACTATGAAGCAGTTAATTAGCGCATTTAGGAAATATAAAATAAATCACAAAGAGTATGAACAGGTACTCAATAATATATTGAAAAATAAAAATGAAGATAGTACAAGTGATAAAAGTGCTTTAACGTTCTTAGTAATTACACCATTTAGAAAAGAAGCTTTTATTAGAAATTTATCAGATTTATTTGATAAAAGAAGTTTGAAATCTAATAAAAGTATTATTGATTTGGATAATTTATCGGAAGATTGGTTGGAGGACAAGGATTTAAGTCACTTTATCATGGCATGCCTGAATGGAGAGTTAAAGACCGTTAAGCAAAGAACCGCTGAAGATGTCTTACGTGGAATTTTTTCGGATTGGTATAATACGACATATCAAGTGAAAATGGATAATGATTTGTTTGAGCAAATGTCTCCGGGTAAAAAGTCATTAGTTTTATTGAAATTAATAATAGAATTAGCTGAAAGCACATGTCCCATTCTTATTGATCAACCGGAAGATGATTTGGATAATCGTTCAATATTTGATGAATTAATCCCGTTTATAAAAGACAAAAAGAATCAGCGTCAGATTATTATTGTTACACATAATGCTAATATAGTAGTAGGTAGTGATGCAGAGGAGGTAATTGTTGCGAACCAAGATGGTATCAATACGCCTAATGAAGTCTTTCGTTTTGAATATCGATCGGGCTCCATAGAAGAAGATCAACCTATTGAAAGCAGTAATGGAGTGTTAGGAAAATGCGGCATACAACAACATATATGTGATATATTAGAAGGCGGAAAAGAGGCATTTGATCTAAGAAAAAATAAATATCATATATAAATTAGTTAGTAAATAGTGGTATGGGGGATAGCGTAAAGAAAATGTTGTAATTTGTATTGATAAATGATAAAGGTGGCATACTCTTTTTGCCCGGTATAAGGACTAAGAGTATGAAGCGTAGATTAATTTACTAATGAGTGCGGAATAATTAGATATTTACTAATAGGAGTGGATACGTCAGTGATTACTTCAGATGAAATAAAAAAACGCTTGTGGGATGGGGCCAATGAGCTTCGAGGATCTATGAATGCCAGCCAATATATGGACTATATGTTGGGGCTTATGTTTTATAAGTTCTTGAGTGATAAGACGTTAGAACAAGTTCGCATGACGGAGCAGTTATATGAACTTACCGAAGAAGAACTTGTCAACCATTATAAGAATGTTTATGACAAGTATCAAAAGCAGTATATTGATCTTATTCGACAACAGCTTGGATATTATATTCAGCCGGAATATCTTTATCAACGATGGATACAAGATATTAATGAAGGTAGATTTGAGCTGGAAACAATAAGGGCGTCACTTGATGCTTTTGAAACGACCATCGCAGGCGGTCAAAACCCTGATGATTTTGAAAATTTATTTTCCAGCTTGGACCTCACTAATCAAGCATTGGGAAAAGACCTTAATGAACGTAGTAAAAATATTAAGGAGTTAATCAGTCTTTTCGCAGATTTGAATATGGTCGCTTTACAAAAAACCGATATTTTAGGCGATGCTTATGAGTATTTGATAGGTCAATTCGCTATGGAAGCGGGTAAAAAGGCAGGGGAGTTTTATACGCCTCGACAGGTTAGTGAAGTGATGGCACAAATTGTGACCCTCTCAGGCGATGTTACATCTGTTTATGACCCGACGGTCGGGTCAGGGTCGTTATTACTTACTGTAAAACAGCATTTATCTTCCCAAGAACAGAAAAATTTAAACTATTATGGACAGGAGAAAAATACGGCAACCTACAATCTTACTCGTATGAATTTACTCCTTCACGGAGTTCGGCCGGAAAAGATGACCATCCGTAATGCTGATACCTTAGCACAAGATTGGCCGGAAGACCCTAAGAGACCTAGTGAGGCGGTCCAATTTGATGCTATTGTTATGAATCCTCCGTATTCACTGAAAAAGTGGAATAGTGATGGACTCACCATATCTGATCCTCGGTTTTCTTTTGTGGGAATGATGCCGCCGGACAAGACGGGAGATTATGCTTTTTTACTATATGGGCTGTATCATCTTGGTCAACAAGGAACGATGGCAATTGTTTTGCCACATGGAGTTCTTTTCCGTAGTGGGGCAGAAGGAGCTATTCGTCAGCGGCTTATAGATAAGAACTATATTGATGCCGTAATCGGTTTACCCAGTAAATTATTTGCTAATACGGGAATAGCAGTATGTATTGTCGTATTAAAAAAGAACAGATCTATTGGTGACTCAATTTTAGTTATTGATGCATCTAAACATTTTACGAAAGGTAAAGATCATAATATTCTTCAAGATAAGGACATTGCACGTATTGTTGATACGTATTCTCAACGCATAGAAAATACTGGATATAGTCATCTTGTATCTCTTGATAAACTTAAAAAAAATGATTATAACCTTAATATTCCGCGTTATGTTGAACAAATAGAGACAGAAATTCCTCATCATGTCGATGCACACTTATATGGAGGGATCCCTAAGGAAGATTTTAATAAGTTGCCGATTTTAACAACTGAGACAAAGGATATATTGAGTATGCATTTGCAAGAGATTCGTAATGGATATTATGACATTAAAAATATGGATATGTTACGAGTCGATATTCTGGATAGCGCTTCTGTGGAAGAAGTTAACGGTAAACTTAATAAGCGGATTGAAGTATATGTTGAAAAATACTGGGAAAATTTAAAGAGTGTCAATGAGCAAGCCGGGCTAGCTGGGCTGAAGTCAGCGATGTTAGCTGATGCGAAGCGTCTTTTTATGGATATAAAATGGGTTGATCCATATGAGGCATATCAGGTAGTGGCTGAGTTATGGAATACAATATTTAATCATGATTTAGAAATTATCGCAGCCAGCGGATTCTATGAGTCGGCTAGGATGACGGAACCCAATATGGTTTCAAAAGGGCAAGGTAAGAATAAGCGAATGGTACAGGATGGAGTTAGGGGTAGTATTATTCCCAATGATTTGATAGAAGAAATTTTATTTAGAGAGAAAAAGAAAGAGTTAGAAGTTATTCAGGTTGAATTAGAGGCCGTGAGTGATGAGTTAAGTGAGTTAGTAGAAGCAGCTAAGGTGGAAGAGTCAGATGAATACTATGCTTTGAATGATTTGATTAAACGGAATGATGAAGGTGAAATGGCAGAGACTTTTGATGCTAAGTTAGTGAAAAAAGAGTTGAAAAATCTTGGACCTACAGATGACGCATATCAATTAGTTAAACAAACAAATGATCTTTTAGAAAAAACTAAAAAATTAAAAAAGATTAGTAAGAATAATAGAGAAGCTCTCAATGATGAAATATATAAACGATTCGGGACTTTAACTCATGATGAGATTGATCAGTTGCTACGGATCAAATGGTTCGGGTCCTTTGTTGCGGTAATGACAGATATTTTTAGAGCCCCTATTCTTAAAGAAATAGATACTCTATTAATGTTAAAAACACGTTACTCCAATACTTTACAATCTCTTGATGCAGAAATTGATGACTTAGAAAAATCTATAGAGGATATGATGAAAGAGTTGGTGTTGGAATGATGAAAAAAGTACCTAAACGTCGTTTTAAAGGATTCCTGAATGCTGGCGATTGGGAACAGCGTAAGTTGGGGGAAATAGCAAGTATAAATCCCAGAACGGAACTACCAAATAGTTTTAAGTATGTTGATTTAGAATCCGTTATAGGAACTAATTTAATAGGATGCAAAAAAACAGAAAAAGAAAATGCACCATCCCGTGCACAAAGGTTAGCTTCTTTTGGAGATATTTTTTATCAAACAGTTAGACCGTATCAACGTAATAATTATTTGTTCGAAAAAGATGATGATGATGTGGTTTTCTCAACGGGATATGCTCAACTTAGATCTGAATTAGATAGTTATTTTCTGTTCACTTTAGTTCAAACGGATAGTTTTGTAAGCAAGGTACTAGATCATTGTACTGGAACAAGCTATCCGGCAATCAATAGTAGCGAACTAGGTAAAATTTTAATTTCTGTACCTCAAAACAAGTTGGAGTCACATCAAATTGGGACTGTTTTTAGAGTCCTAGATACCCTAATCACCCTTCATCAGCGTAAGTTAGAAAAATTACAAGCTACTAAAAAAGCACTTTTGTATGAATTATTTCCGATAGAGAATAGCCGAAGGCCTAAACGCAGATTTAAAGGCTTTACTGGCGATTGGGAACAGCGTAAGTTAGGGGAATGTATGAACTCCTTTGCATATGGCTTGAATGCAGCGGCTAAAGGATATGATGGTATGCATAAATACATACGAATTACAGATATAGATGATGAAACTCATAATTTTATCCAAAGCAATTTAGCCTCTCCAGACATAGATTTTAATATGGATGTTTCTCATTATAAATTAAATGTCGGTGATATTGTATTTGCTAGAACTGGTGCAAGCGTTGGCAAAACATATTTATATAATCCAAACGATGGTGATTTATATTATGCTGGTTTTTTGATTAGAGGAAAAGTAAAAGAAGATTGCGATGCTGGTTTTATTTATCAGAATACTTTAACTAAAGATTATGATTCATTTATCAAAATAACATCGCAGCGATCAGGTCAACCAGGCGTAAATTCAAAAGAATATGCAACATTTAGGTTAAATATTCCTTGTAAGGATGAGCAGGAGAAAATTTCTAAGGTATTAAATAGCTTAGATGAACTTTTTACCCTTCATCAGCGTAAGTTAGAGAAACTCAAAAATCTTAAAGCCGCATATCTTAATGAAATGTTTGTTTAAAGGAGTGTATAGTTTATGGAAAGCCATACAAAAGGACATTCCGAGAAAGTTTTCCAAGATAAGGTTGTTCAAGAACTTAAAAAATATAAGTGGGAAGCGCCTGAGTTTTTGGATGGTAATACGCATCGTGTTACCGTCAAGGACTTAATTGTTCATTGGCGTCAAGAGTTGAATCGCTTGAATGCGGAGCAGTTGGAAAATGTACCTCTGACAGATAATGAATTTGCACAAGTAATGCAGCAAGTTGATCAAATTGCTAACTCGTATGATGCCGCTAAAATTTTGGCTATGGAAGATTCTAAGGGGAAAATTGATGGAATTTATCGTGATTCCAGACCCGGCATTACACGTAGACAGATTACCCTTACTATTTTCAAAAAGGCAGAAGTGGGGGGCGGAGACTCTTCGTATAAGATTGCCCGGGAAGTAGTATCTCCTGGTAACGGTAGCAAAGGAGAGAATCGTTTTGATCTTATCTTGCTTATTAACGGTCTGCCGTTGATTAATATTGAACAGAAGCGTGGCGATAAGAGCTTGGACTTTGCTTTTGGACAATTTAGAAGATACTATGAGGACGGTGAATACAGACATAATTTCCTAGCCTTTTCCCAAATGATGGTTTGTATGTCTGATATAGAAACTCGCTATTTTGCTACACCTAAGTCAGCAAAAGAATTTAATCCGAGTTTTGTATTTCATTGGGCTGACAAGGATAATCGACCCGTTAATGATTGGAAAAAAATCGTTCAAGATTTCTTGATGATTCCTATGGCTCATCAAATGGTAGGAGATTATTTAATTATTGATGAAGCCATCAAGCCGGAAAATCGCCGACATATGTTGATGCGGCCTTATCAGGTATATGCATTGCGTGCAATTGAGTTGGCTGCTTTGGGGAAAGATAATGTAGATGGGATTAAGCATGGTGGTTTCATATGGCATACGACCGGGTCCGGTAAGACCATTACCAGCTTTAAAACAGCTTTATTTTTATCCACCCGGATCGGTTTTGATAAGGTCATTTTTATGGTAGATCGTAGAGAGCTGGACAGTCATACGGCAGATTCTTTTAAAGCTTATGCAAAATATGAACCGGTTGAAGTGGATGGGACGGAACATACATACAATTTAAAGACAAGTATTAAGAATGGTCGCCATGGTATTATTGTTACGACAACTTATAAGATGGCTAACCTCGTTAAAGAATTAACGGATGGGCAGGATATATCGCTAAAGAATAAAAAATTCGTATTTATTATAGATGAAGCTCACCGGACGACCATGGGTGATATGATGCATTTGATTAAAGCGTATTTTAAAGATAATTCGCTCTTTTACGGCTTTACGGGAACTCCATTATTTGAAGAAAACAAAGCAAATGGACGTATTAATGAACAATCTGAATTAATTAATACAACTGAGAAGCTTTTCGGACCGTTGTTGCATCAATATACAATTAATGAAGCTATTAGTGATGGTAATGTATTAGGTTTTAATGTGGATTATATTAATACAGGTGAGTTTACGAGTTATCAGGCGTTAAAAGCACAAATCATAGAGTCATATGGTGTGCAACATCCTGAGGAACCTAAGGAGGGGATTAAGAAAAAAATTGGCAGTTTAAATGAAGGCCAAATTGAGTTGGCTGCTAAGCAGATGGATATATTAAATTACAATAATCCCGAGCATATTGAACGTGTAGTAACCAGAATTTTAGATGATTGGAATCATATTTCTGGAGATAAGTTTTTTAATGCAATATTGACAGTAGGATTAAAGAAGAGAGTTATTGACTATTATCGTGAATTTAAAAGGCAAATTACGGAAAGAGAACTTAATTTTAACTTAGCTATAACGTTCAGTAAAGGCGATGAGAATGATCCTAATAGTATAGATAAAAATATTTATGCCGAAATGTTCAATGATTATGAAGCTTATACGGGAGTTTATTTTGATGTAAATGATGTCAAGATGGGGATAGATGCTTATTTTCAAGATTTAATCACTCGTGCCGCACAAGGTGGCTCGGCACAAAATTCTCATAATATAGATCTGGTAATTGTTGCGGACCAAATGTTGACCGGATATGATTCAAAATTCCTTAATGCTTTATATGTGGATCGTAATCTGGAATTGCAAGGTCTTATTCAGGCATATTCTCGTACTAATCGAGTCTACGGGAAGGATAAGGAGTTTGGGTCCATTATAAATTTCCAATATCCACGCATTTCGGAAGAACGAGTTCATGAGGCATTAGCCTTATACAGTAGTGGTGGAGAGAATTTACAAGCTATTGTCGATAATTATGATATGGCTGTGGTTAAATTTTCGAATGCTGTTACTAGAATGCAGTCTGAATTTCCTAATCCGGCTGATTGGAAATTGTATGAATATGATGAAGAGCATAAGGCGACTATAAAAAAAGTATATCGGGCTGCAGCCGCTCAACTTAATAAAGTCAAACAGTATTATGCCTTTGAATGGGATGACGAAACGTTCGGAATATCTTTATTGGAGTGGCAAAATTATTCGGGAGCATATAAGAACCTATTTCCTACTGTAGATGCCGGTGATGATGTAATTAATCCCATGCAGGGAGAGGTTAAGTTAGAAGGTACTGAGCTAATTACGGCAACAACTATCATAAATTTAATAGGACAGCGAGCATATACAAAAGGAAGTACTCAGTCCGTAGATGCTGAAACACTTCGGTTGCTTCATGAAAAAATTGCACAACTTGAAATTCGAGGCGAAGCTAAAACAGCGAGTCTTTTATTGCAATTTGTAGATGAGGAATTAGCTGAGGGGAATATCCCGGCAGATAAAAACGTTGAACAGGCATTTATTGAGTGGAAAGAAAGAAAGCTTATGAAAAAAATAAAAGAATATGCAGAGCCTCGTGGATTAGAGATAAACGTGCTCCTTGACGTATTTAGACGTTATAATCCTAATGATGAAATAATACCGAATTTTGATGATTTACTTTCGTCAGTTCAATTGGAGGATAATAGTAAACTTTTAATGGTAAAAATGGAAATTACGAATAGTTTGCGTAAGCAATTAACTGAATGGAAGTTAGAGTCTTTGGAATAGCTACTGATACAGTTAATGATATGATGATTCGAGTTTTTGTAAAATAAAATATAAATTTTTAGTGAATGTCGGGCCGGCACTGAATAGATGTCGATCCCGACATTATTTTTTGTAAAACCTTTATGCTTTCAGTATATTTTGTTGATGGTAAGTATTAATTATACCCTGGAGATTTGTAAAAAACCTTATTTTTATTATGCTAAACTTGGGAACAGCGTAAGTTGTCAGAGGTAACTACTTGTTTTGATAATTTAAGAGTACCAGTCACAGCATCAGATAGGGTACCTGGTAAAATACCGTATTACGGAGCAAATGGTATACAAGATTATGTATCAGGACATACACATTCTGGTGAATTTGTCTTAATTGCAGAAGATGGTGCTAATGATTTAAATGACTATCCTATTCAATATGTAAATGGAGCGATTTGGGTAAATAACCATGCACATGTGATAGCTGGTTATAAGGAAAAACTAGAAAATAAATTTTTATCTTATTCATTAAAAACTGTAAAAATGAGTACCTTTATTGTTGGTGGCGGAAGATCAAAACTTAATTTGAAAGCATTGTTAGAAATACCTATATCAATGCCTAATCATGATGAACAGTGTTGTATAGGGAAATTTATAGAGAATATAGATAAAAATATTACCCTTCATCAGGAAGAGTCATTTCTGCACAAATATATGTTGTAAATTCACTAAAGGAAGGGGAACATAAATATGAACGAAAAGGGAAGGGAGCTTTTTTATAAATATTATGAAAGGTGGATACGTATTTATAAAGAAGGGGCCATTCGGGATGTAACCATGAAAAAATATGAGATTACACTCGTATGGTTGAAAAAACTGGTGCCTCAATTATTATTATGTGATTTAAATCGCATAACCTATCAAAAATTATTAAACGATTATGCAGCTGTTCATGAACGACAAACGACTATGGACTTTCATCATCAGCTAAAAGCCGCCATCTTAGATGCTGTTGACGATGGCATGATTGAACGCGATCCGACTCGTAAGGCCATTATAAAAGGGAAGACCCCTAGGGCGAAGAAGATTAAGTACTTAAACCAATTCGAGCTTCACACCTTGCTTTCATCTTTGAAACTACCGCCGCAAATCAATTGGGACTGGCTGATTCTATTAATTGCTAAAACCGGTATGCGATTTTCTGAGGCCTTGGCCTTAACGCCAAAAGACTTTGATTTTGCCAGACAATCCTTGTCGGTTGAACGGACGTGGGATTATAAAGGGAAGGGAGGGTTCATGCCTACAAAAAACAAGTCATCTGTGCGGAAAATACCACTCGATTGGCAGACAATTATCCAATTTTCCGAACTGATTAAAGGTCTCCCGGAAGACGAACCGATTTTTATTCGAGGTCGTGTTTTTAATTCTACGGTAAACAGCATATTAGCTCGTCATTGTAAGGATCAAAACATACCTGTTATATCCATTCACGGTCTTAGACATACTCATGCATCACTCTTGCTTTTTGCCGGCGTTTCCATTGCTAGCGTAGCCAGACGATTGGGTCATGCGAGCATGACAACGACCCAAAAGACCTATTTACACATCATTCAAGAACTAGAAAACCGAGACATTGATTTAGTCATGAGATCCCTATCAGGATTAACGTAGTAAAAATGTGTGGAAATGACTTTTACTGATGAAGGGTGATGAGGTGGTCGAGGTTGGTGAAACATTCTCCGATTTTCTTTTGCTCATCCTTACTTGGTAGTAAAACTTCAAAGGTTTCTACACTTTCTTTTGAAATATTCAACTGAGATGAACCAGCACCTTGTAGTTTAAAATATCTCTGATGAGCATTAATATAAGAAAACAAATACTTAATATCCGCTATACCATTATTTCTTAATAATGCCACACGCTGATTCAACACAAACCTGTTATTTTCAGGGATTATTGCTACTCTTCCAAGCAAATCACCGTGTCCTACATCACTAAGAACCATTACCAAATCATCCTTGATAAGTGTCTCTGTTTCTTCATCAATAAACTTTCCAGAGGGTTTTAACCCACCATCAATAGAAATAGAATTTAAGTTCACCACCTCATATTTTCCGACAGCAGACTGCTTTTCTTCATGCCCTGCTCCATTACGATATGTTGTTATCTCCCCCAACTTACGCTGTTCCCAAGGATGAGCTTTAAAAACATCATATCACGCAAAATTAATCCGAATTGATATAAATTTGTGATATGATAAATACAATTGAAAGTGGACGTAAAAATCATGAATAAGTTCTCAGTTAATTAACCTAATTAGAGAAAGGTGAGTGGCAAGAAATGAATTTAAAAAAGGTTCTTTGTGCTAGTTTTTTTATTGGGTTGACAGTGGTAACGAATATTAGTGCTATGACAGATAGTGCTGGCGTATTGGGTGGTGTTGATAAAGATACGGATGTGTACTCGTATTTGAACTCATATCCGTATCACTTAGTCAGCGCTGACCATCGGTATGTTGCACATGATTTGTATGCATCTGATGATAATTGTGTGCTTGTCGATGTGTGGGATAATCGTGTAGGACAAGTCTTTTTAGTGGCTCCTGGGTATACAACGAATAAGGGAATTTCAGTGGGAATGACGTTTAATGATGTTGTATATGCTTATGGCAAGGTTTATAGGGATGAGCCTGCAGATTATCGTGAAATTTATGGTGTATATGATGATAATTCGTGGTCAAAAAACTATAGTGGATACGGAGTTGTTGAATATGTCTCTCCTCAGAATGAAGGGCTGAACTTTATTTTCGATAAGAGTAAGGGGAAGGTTGTTTTGATTATGTACCAGTCGAACCGTCATGGTAATAGTCGAGCTATGGCATATGTAGAAAAGTATAAATTGTTACCGTATAAAAAATAGTCGGACTGATTCGCAATTTAGGGAGGCAATATCATGCAGAAAAAGTGTTTTGGAATTATTGGGGTCGTTATTGTATTTATACTATGTTGCTTTAGTCCTATAGTTGCTAATGCTTATGACCAGACAGATAAAATATTATCGAAGGTGCAAGGGCAATGGTACGACGAGAAAGGGAATGTCGTTTTAGACTTTGAGGGAAGATACCTCAATGGATGTCCGGTTGTGGGCGTTTATAATCCCACTGGAGGAGGCGCTGATTTTACTTGCGTTTTTCGTGTCATAGAGGCTGGAGGATATCGCGATATATATGCTCTTTGTTTAAATCAGCAAGAGGGTAATTACCATTCTAGAATTATTTTAGGTTGGGACAGTAAAGTGAAAGGAAAGGGAACTTTACTGCTAAAGTCAACACATCCTTTGTATGCTGAAACTGTTGGTGGAATTGGGCTTGATATGTTAGATAAAGAAGTGTTGGAAAAATATGGAAAGCCGGATACAACATTTCCTAGTATAAATAGAAACAGTAATTTAGATCATGAAGTGTGGCGATATGAGAAAATTGGATTGGAGTTAGTGATGTCGTATCATAGAGTATGGAAAATCCGGATTTTAAAGACTGGAGATAGAAGGTTTGACCGAACTGGCTTTAACTGTGCGAATGCTCCGTATGAATATCAAGGAGCCTACGGATTTAAGAGAGCACCTCAGGCCGGACCGAATTTTGGTGCTTCTGCGGTAGGACATGGGGAATACATGTGGTTTACTTGGTATCCCCAGTGTATAGAACTCTCAACTTTTTGGAATTAACAGCGATTAATACTCTATGGGGGGATACAGTAAGTATTGTGCGTTAATGGTTACATTCATAAATCAACTAAAAATGAGGTGTATAACTCATGGCTCGTTATGAGGTCAATAACTATGCAGTGGAGACATTGCTTAACAACATAAAAACTGGAGATATAGCCATACCTGAAATGCAGCGTCCTTTCGTTTGGGATAGTACTAAGGTCCGTGATTTAATGGACTCGCTGTATAAGGGCTTTCCTGTAGGATATATTATTGTCTGGCAGAACCCTAAGGTTAAATTGAAAGATGGTACTACTTCAGTAGGGAAAAAGGTCCTAATTGACGGGCAACAGCGAATTACTGCACTTGCAGCTGCTATTGTGGGGAAGAAGGTGCTGGATGACCATTATAAATGGAAGCGAATCGTCATTGCTTTTAACCCTATAGAGGAAGTGTTTGAGGGATCGAATCCAGCGATCCAAAAAAGTAGTTGGTGGATTCCGGATATATCTAAAGTATTTGAAACGACATTTGACCCTTTTGATTTCGTAATGAACTATTGTGAAAAGAATAATATTAAGGACCAAATGTCAAAGGTAAATACAGTCATTACAAAATTACGGAGTATCCAAGATAATAGGTTGGGAGTTATAAGCCTAAATGAAGACCTGGATATTGACAGCGTAACTGATATTTTTATTCGAATTAATTCTAAGGGCGTTGTGTTATCGCAGGCTGATTTCGCCATGTCTAAGATATCTTCCAATGAAGTATATGGTGGTAATCTTATTAGAAAAACCATTGATTACTTCTGCCATCTGCTGGAATCCCCGGAAGATTTAAAAGAAATTCAGGCTAATGATACTGGGTTTGCTTCAAAACCGGAGTTTGATGCCATCAAGTGGGCTGCAGGAAAAGTGAATCCAATATATAAGGCGGCGTATACAGACCTTTTGCACGTGGCTTTTACTTATAAGTTTAAAAGAGGTAAATTGGCAGACTTGGTAAGCTTGCTATCTGGGCGGGATTTTAAGACACGAGAATTTAAAATTGAAATTGAAGAAGACTCTTTCTCTAAGCTGCATGATGCCGTATTGCATACTATCAATAAAACCAACTACGAGAGATTCCTTATGATTATTGAATCTGCAGGTATCGTAAAGAGTTCGCTTATTCGTTCACAAAATGCATTGAATTTTAGTTATGCACTTTACTTGGCCCTTAGAGAACGGAAAATCAAAGATAATATTATAGAAAAAATTGTACGACGTTGGGTTGTGCTTTCGATCTTGACCGGTCGTTATTCGAGTTCGCCTGAATCAGGGTTTGACTATGATATTAAGCGATTCTTTGCTTATGATGATCCGACAGAATATTTAAAAGTAACTGAAGCAGGCGAATTATCTGATGCATTTTGGAATGTTATGCTCTTGCAGAAGTTAGATACGTCTGTTGCAAGCAGTCCTTATTTTAAAATTTTTTTGGCGGCACAGGCAAAAGTGCATGATAAGGGATTCTTGTCGGAGCATGTTGAAGTGGAAAGTATGCTGGAAAATCGTGGGGATATTCACCATCTATTCCCTAAGAAGTATTTAACTAAACATAAGCTTGAGCGAGGAATGTATAACCAAATTGCTAATTACGTCTTTCTTCAGCAAGAAATTAATATTAAAATTAGTGACGATGCACCATGTATCTATATGCAGGAAGTAGTAAATCAGTGCAAGACGAAGAAACCCGTTTACGGTGGAATTATTGATAAGGCCGTTTTAGCAGAAAACTTACGACAAAATTGCATTCCTGATGGGTTTGAAAATATGGATATTAATGATTACCAGGAGTTTTTGATTAGGCGGCGAAAGTTAATGGCACAAAAAATACGAGAATACTATGAGTCGTTATAGGCGTGAGTTAGCCCCCATTAACGCACTAAAAAGGACCGGACGGATTTATTCCGTTCGGTCCTTTATTGCTTTCTGCTCCCATCATTCATTGTTTTCACGCAACTCAACGTCTACCTGTATTAAGCAAAGGGAAGACATCGTTTCAGGTGATCTGCAGGGATTTGCACGTAGCGGTCTTCCTTGTCCAGGACTTCGATCATGCCGTTGTTCCAGAAGGTGGAGAGGCGGAGTTTTCTGCCGCTTTCCAGGCAGAAGGTAATGTTTTTGATGTACGAGGTCAGACCGTAGGGCAAGGTCATGTTACAGGCTCCCGTAAATTCGCAGGCCGCTTCTTCAAAGGTTTGTTCTTCAATGAGGCAGTCGACGACGGTGTCTCCTTGTAGGCCTGAAAAGAGTTCTTTGGCCAGGTATTCTTGTTCCCGTTCTTCTTCGGAGGCTCCGTAGTAGTGCGTCGGAATGGAGTCTTTGCCCATGTAGACGGTTGAGGATTCGGTGAAGTCGATTTCAAATTTTCCTTTGTCCGTCACAAGGACTATGGGACAGAGGTACCAGTTCATAATGAGGTTAAAGTGGTCGACTCCGCATAGACAGGCATCGACGTCGATGGAGGTTTTATTTTCCGGATGGCGTTTGTGCGTGCAAAAATGGGATATGGAATAACCGTCTATGGGGCCGACGCCGAAGCCCACAGTGGTGATTTCTTCAATGGTCGCACCCATGAGGCCCAAGTGATGACAGTATTTTTTAAAAACGTCGGCCTCTTGAACAGCCGGAGCCGCCCATTCATGTTTTGAGAATTCCCTGCTCATAAAACCTTGTGCACCCTCTCTCAGTCGTAGGTTGTGTTCGTTAATAAACCGTTGCATATCGTCCATGTCGGCACTTCCTTTATAAAAGTAGTACGTACTAAACGAATCTTTGTAATTTCATCATATCATAATAAATTTTAAAGAACAAATAAATTAATAACTAATGAGTTAAAGTATATTGCATACAAAGTATTAAAAATCTTAAAGTCAGGGTTTTTATGCTTTACATAGGGGCTCTTTGGCATATGATTGCCTTAGAATTATTCGGGCTGTGATATAATAGTTACTACATGCCAGATCTAACGATTGTATGGTGTTTCGGTTAGGAGGATAAATGATGAAGACAGGCTATGATTTATTAAACGATCCGTTTTTGAATAAGGGCACGGCATTTACCATTGAGGAACGTATAGAAAACGGGTTGGTCGGGTTGTTACCGCCTCATGTACAGACTCTTGAAGAGCAGGCTAGGCAAGCGTACGAACATATTTGCCGCAAGGATGCGGGTATTGAAAAGCGTCGTTTTCTCATGCAGTTGTTTGATACGAATCGCACCTTGTTCTATAAGGTATTTAGCGAACACGTAGTCGAATTCATGCCTATTGTGTACGATCCGGTTATTGCCGAAAATATTGAAGAATACAGTGAACTTTTTGTAAATCCGCAAAATGCCGTCTTTTTGTCTGTCGACGAGCCGTCGCGAATTGAAGAGTCCTTGAGAAGCGGGGCAGAGGGCAAAGATGTTCGTCTCATTGTCGTGTCTGATGCGGAAGAAATCCTCGGTATCGGTGACTGGGGTACGAACGGTGTTGACATTTCCGTCGGTAAGCTTATGGTATACACGGCCGCCGCCGGTATTAACCCCGAACAGGTTTTGCCGGTTATCCTGGATTGCGGCACCAATCGTCAGTCCCTTTTAGACAATCCGCTATACCTGGGAAATCATCAAAAGCGTGTAACAGGGCATGATTACGACGTATTTTTAAATACTTTTGTGGAAACGGCGGAACGACTCTTTCCGAAGTTGTACTTACATTTTGAAGACTTCGGCAGAGACCATGCGGCGGCTCTATTACAAAAGTATAATAAGACCTATCCCGTATTTAACGATGATATTCAAGGTACGGGGATTATTACGCTCGCCGGTATTTTGGGAGGTCTCGATATTTCTCAAGAAAAGCTAACGGATCAGGTGTACATGTGCTTCGGTGCCGGTACGGCCGGTTGTGGTATTGCTCACCGCGTCTATTCGGAAATGGTGAAACAGGGTCTTTCCCCTGAAGAGGCAAAAAAACGTTTTTATCTTGTCGATAAACAGGGCCTTCTTTTTGATGATACGCCGAATCTTACGCCGGAACAACGAGAGTTTACTCGTAACCGCGATGAGTTTTCTAATGCCCACGAATTGACGAATTTGGAAGCTGCCGTTAAGGCTGTGAGTCCGACGATTCTTGTGGGTACGTCGACAGTTCCCGGAGCCTTTACGGAAGGTATTGTTCGACATATGGCCAAAACGACGAAACGTCCTTTCATCTTCCCGTTGAGCAACCCGACAAAGCTGGCAGAAGCCAAGGCGGCAGATCTCATTGAGTGGACAGAAGGTCGCGGCCTTATTGCTACGGGTATTCCTGCCGAACCGGTCATGTATAAGGGGATTATGTATTATATCGGACAGGCTAATAACGCCCTCATTTATCCCGGCTTGGGTTTGGGTGTCATGGCAGCAGAGGCCAAGCTGCTGACGGATGAAATGATTTCCGCAGCCGCTCATGCATTGGGAGGAATTATAGATGTAACGCAACCCGGGGCAGCCACCTTGCCGCCGGTAGATAAACTCACGGAGTTTTCCCATACTGTGGCCGTAGCGGTAGCAAAAGAAGCCGTACGGACAGGGCAGAGTGATTTGAGCGAAGAAGAGGCTTTGCAAAACGTGGATGCTTTGAAATGGGTCCCTGAATACAAATAAAAGCACGTAAGTAAAAGAGGCATCTCATTGAGATGCCTCTTTTATGTGAAGATTCTTATTTGTAGAATATGTCAAAGCTCAGACTCGTCGACGTATTGTCGTTATGGTATTGGGTAATGACGATCAGGTAGTTGTCGGTATTCAAGGTGACGGATGTACTTTCATCGCCCGCCGGAATTCGTTCTTCTATGATTTCCGGTATGTTGTATGTCTGCAATTGCCCGTCAGGCAAGGTAACCGTCAGGTTCTTGCCCGATTCGTCCAAGGCCAGTGTGTAGTCGCCGAAGGTACGAGAAGCTTTGCGAGTCTGCTTGTTGAAGAAAAAGACGTTGTTTAAATTCGCCTCCGTATACGACGCAATATGATAGGAAATAGCGGATTCTCGTCGCGGCGTCAGGTTGGTTACCTTGCCTTTCTTGTCACCGGTCGGAGAATGACCGGCGGTGTCGGACTCGCCTTCCGATTCGCGCTGAGTCGATTCGGCATCCTTATCGAATTGGCTGCTTATGGAGAAATGGGGGATATAGGTATCTTTTTCGTGAGTGTAGGTGACGAAACGGATGAAAGAGGTGTAGCCTACAAGGGGCATGAACATAATGAGACCCATGACAAGGGCGAGAAGTTTCGTGTGAGCTCCGGGTCCGACTTTACGAATGAGCAGGTAGAGGTTGTGAATGAGAAATGCGCCGTTAAAGAGGATGATGTAGACGGCCCCCAGGATGAGAGATGAATCGACATAGACTCGCTTAACGGTAAGGATAAGGCAAAGGGCCGTAAGGGCCGAGAAAAGGATGAGTATGAGGGGACGTTCGGGGATGGTCGCTTTAATGCGAAAGCCGGCTAAAAAGAATAGATAGTACAAGGTAACGTAAGGATAGTAGGTATACAAAAAGCGAGCATCCGGTCGCACGTCGATAAGGATTAAAAACAGATAAATGACGGCCAGGGTTCCCGAAAAGACGGTGAACTTAGGCACGACGGTTTTAAAGATAAAGGTGTAGAGTTTGCCCGGTTCGGAAGGTCCTGATTCATACGAAAAGAGGACGATGAAGAAGACCAGGGTCCACAAGGTGGGTGTGAGATGACCGGTAATGAAGGTAATAGGGAGGCTTTCGGGAAAAATGAGGGCGACAAATAAAAGGATGACGGACAGCAAGGTGTTGATGAGTATGGCTACGGCGCCTGCTTTGATGAATTGCAGAAAGCGTCCGTAAAAAGCCGATGTCGGGTTATTCGTAGCATCCAAGGTCAAGTATTGCAAGACGGTGACAAAGAGCCAGAGAGCCGCTAAGTTAAGGCATAAGGCGGAAACGCCCGTATTATCCAGGGTTACAGCTACAGCGTAGGCGATGATCGAAATAACAGCGGCAAGTACCGTGGCGATAGTTCTGAAACGGTTATTGCGTAGAACATAGGTCTGTACAAGAAGGGCCGGGCTGCATAAGAGGATAAGTACTGAACGGACGTAGGGTTCCGTTGTGGGGATGTTGGAAATGAATACTGAAAATAGAAGAATCAGTATATACAGCAGGGGGTCCTGTTTAAACAGTTGATACAGGTGAGAACTCGCTTTTTGAAGTTTAACTTTTAACATATGTACCTCCGCAATATATTGGTGATGTTATTATATACTATATCCTGCAGGCAAGGGAATCGGACAGATTCGGTCGTTATATCTATAAGGGTTTCACAGACTACCGTGTCTTGATATAATAGAATCATAAGATGCATAGGAGGTATAAGATGAAAAAGAAACTTATTGCGGCTATGTTGGCCGTTTCTATCAGTACGGCCTCTTTCGGTGCCGTTCTTCCCGTAGAAGCCATTGGCTTTGGCGGTTTAATTTAAAGGGGGGGGAACGGCCCTGACTGTTTACG